>ERZ791834.200-NODE-200-length-53334-cov-4.59768_pt1 | contig 53334 bp, 52 predicted proteins | sample MGYA00510293_ERZ791834 | MGnify/ENA primary metagenome ERZ791834 (study PRJEB30046, sample SAMN00715253) | human gut metagenome | study: EMG produced TPA metagenomics assembly of the A metagenome-wide association study of gut microbiota in type 2...
TGCCAGATAATATGCCCCCTCCCTTTTTCGGATCTTGGCATGGATCCTGCTGACAGTTGGTATATTGATCACTGCATCCGCCGCAGTTTCCAGTTTTCCGATCACTGTGATATCTTTTTCCAAATAAATGGTAGCCAATTCCCCCGGTTCCCGGCTCACTAATGTAGCAGGACCTTTGGATGCACCTGCCGAAAGAACTACTGTTTCCCCAAATCCATCTGAAAAATCCTCCGCTTTTGTCGGGATGTTTTTTTTGATCTTTTCCAGTTCTTTTCTGCTGTCACCGGAATTGCTCCCTGACAGCGCACCAGATTCTTTCTGATCTTCAGAATATACAGCTGTCTCTTTTTCCGCCGCACCATATTTCTGCTCAGGCACCGGCGTATCCAGTTTTTTCTTTTTTCCACAGACTTTATTGATCAGAATATAGCTCAGCATCCCCAGTATCATTGCTGCAAGAATTCCCAGAAGAAAAATCTCTTTGCTTATTCTTGGAATGTATCCGCCGGCCATTCCTGCCGTAATTCCCAGAAGAAGCACCAATGCTGCACCAAACCCAGCCACTGGCTTCCATATTTTGTTTGTTTTCCGCTTCTGTGAGTCCGCTGAAACTTTTTTCTGTTTTTCATTTCCGGACACACTGGCTCTTTCCCAGTTTTCCATCTGCCACAGATTATCTTCTTTTTCCTCCTCTGTCATCCTGTCTTCTTGGACCACTGTTTTCTTCTTTTCATATGGAGAAAAATCTTCCTCGTCGCTATTACATATTTTATATAACTCTTCCTTGATGTATTCCAGATGAAAGCTGTCCTCCAGTGCACGTCTGTATACACTGTATCCCAGCATGACCGCTTTTCCGTCTTCATGATCCAGCTTTGGAAGGATATACTCCGCAAGACTCTGAAACTGATTCTATACCTACCCATGAAATCCCGGCATATAACAAAAACGGACACTTTTTCTTTCCGCATCCAGATAAATATATTCCGGTTCCAGGATCAGCTGACAGGGATTCAAAAGATACTCGGACATTTCTTCCATGATCTGTATAAAGCCTCCCAATATCATCTGAAGCGACTCCAGATCCATCTTTTTTTCCTCAAAAAGCGCCGTCATGGAATGCCTGGAAGTTATATCATAATACACCATGAATTTTCCGTCGATTCCCTGTATCCTGCATTGAAGAAGATCCGGCACAGCATTGGCCACGATCATTCTTACCTGGTAAGAATCTGTATCGATTCTCTCATCTCCTGTCAGGATCAGATAATTATGATTCATATCCCTTTTATATTCCGTTCTCATTTTATGGCGTCACCTCTCCCAGCATATCCACAGTTCCTTTTACCTTGCGGATCCATCCCACAGGCCGCAGAGGCTTTGCCTTACCACTGACTTCCAGCTTCCATTTCTGCCCCAGGAATCCGGCCGGTACTTCCAGTCTGTAAGTTACTTTCACTGTTTTTCCCGCATTTGTCTGCATGCTAAGATTCTTTCCTCCCAGCAGCCCGATACCTCCCAGCATTCTTCCCTGTATATCCGCCTTTTCATATATGTTCCCTTTCTTTTTATATCCTTCCATACTGCCGCTGACTGCTGCCTCATAAGCTGCCGCAGTGAGATATGCTCTGTCATGTACAAAAAAATCCAGATACAGCACTCCGATCAGTATCATAAGCACCAGAGGCATGAGCAATGCAGCTTCTATTGTAAAACTCCCCTTTTTTATTTTTCTCACAAAAATATCCCTCCCAAATATCCGATCAGCAAAAACGGTACAAAAGGAATTTCCTCACTTCGACTTTTTTTTAGAATAAGATACTCAATGCCTGAGTAGATTCCGCACAACAATAATGCCCCACCGAGGATCCCTGCCAGTTCTCCGGCTCCTAACACAGAACCCATTGTCAGTATCAGCAATCCGTCTCCAAATCCGACCATTCCTCCACTGATCAAAGCGATCAAAATTATAAATACTCCGATTCCCATGGAAATAATCCCTGCCGGCCAGAGAAGCCCCTGCCTGATCCGCCACAGGATCCCGCCTGTCAGGAATATAAAGAGTACCGGTAAACAGATTTCTTTTTTTCGGATATCTGTCCAGGTATTAATTCCAAGAAGTACAGTCATGCAAATTTTAACACTGCTCATGATTTCTCCTTTCAGCCACATCGTCCGCAGGCACTCATTTCATCGGAAACCTCAGTTTCTTTCACCATCCGTACTGATCGTTTCAATGCACTGCAGCTTTCCCTGTTATGAAAACGGTTACTCTTTTTTGTGATATATACCACTCCAGCCGGTTCCTGCCCACGACTGCACAGCTCACAGGCCTGATACTTTTCTCCATATGCATTTTTTAAAGTTTTAACCGAAGAGCCTGATATCTGCTGAACAGACAGATTCAGATAACTGCACCCCAGTTTTCTGTGATACACACTTCCTGATTCTGTCACATACACCATAGGCTGGCTCTCCACTGTATCATTTCCATTTTCGTATATCACACCATTCCACGTATGAACCTTTACCGTATTGTGGAACCATATTTTAGGAAGCGGGATCAGACCGCCTATGGGTTGATAGGAATATACGTCCGGCAATGTGATCGTTTCTGTACCTGAGCCGCCGGTACCATACGCATACATACCTGCTTCTTTTGCTTTCTGGCACAAGCCGGTCAGATGCTCCGTCTGTACTTTATAAATATCCATAAAAGAAAGCAGCGTGAGCACTCCGAAAAAAAACAGCGGCAAAGCCAGCGCAGTCTCCAGGGTGAGACTTGCTTTTTTCAGAAAGGTGCACAGGGATACTTTTCCAGGAAGCGTTTTCCGGCTTATCGGGGAAAGCAGGAAAAAAGCTCTTCGAGAGCGCCTTTCTCTTTTTTGATCCAGTCTGTTTATCTGATTTTTATCTTCTTTTTCTTCCTGAAAAAGCATCCCTGTGCACCTCTCTTTCTATTCATACGCATACTGACGCGAAACTGTAAATATTTTCCGTCGGTTTGCTTTTACATCTGCAGACGCTTCCAGGGCAGTGATGCAGTGGTCCATCTGAAAACCCGGTCTTTTTCCCTTTTCACGTACAGAGCACTCGATCATATCCATTCCTCGCAGAACTTTATCCTGTTTTCCTTTCGCCATAAGCAGAACCTGAAGATAATCCTCATAAGACATTCCATTCCCTGCATCCTTTCTTGAAGAATCCAGTTTGTCCAGGATATTGGGCAGATTACTCAAAGACAGCTGCCAGTCTGAGGAGTTTTTTATAAGAGGTACATGTCCTCCTGCAAAAAGTTCCCGGACATCCAGAATACTCTCCGCAAATGCCCAGCAAAAGATCAGTGCCGCTTCGATCACTGCTGCCGCCGGCGGAATCAGAAAACCCGATGCAATAGCCAGCGCCAGTGTTTCGACCTGTATCCGTTTTCCACCATCTGAAAGCAGATACGCCATGTTAACCCCCTGACGGATAACCAGAAGTTTTCCTGCCACGGACTTCAGATTTTCCCGATCACTGTTCTTCCCTCCAAGAATATATTCCGCCTGATAATTCAACCCTGCCGCTGCCGGTCTTCGATAATTTCCCAGTTTCTTTAGCAGATACTGTCCAAATAATATTCCGGACGTATACGAATTATCGGATTGTATATCCGTATCCAACATTAGTCCTGTCTGGAGCTTTCTTCCGGATGTAAGGCTTTTTCTGTCTGTAACCGCATCCGATATTCCCCGTTCGGATGGTACTACCAGATCAATAAGTCCCATTTTACGGACTCTTCTGATGATTGGAATAGGATTTTCTACGCTTTCATCAACACCGCCGGTAAAATCATCCCCATTTCCTGCATCCGAAAAATCTCCCTGATTTTTTTGTTGCTCCTGTTCTTTTTTTGCTTCTTCGCTTTTCTGTGCGGCATCCGTAATGGCAGAATCATAGGAATCCAATGTTCCTTTATTTTCTGCCTGTTCTCCTTTTTTCTCTGCATCCTCTGTCTTCTTTTCCTGATCCTTCAGTTTTCCGAGAAGAGTCTGTACCCCCTGGCTTCCCAGAGTTTCACGCATATACTGAACAGCCTGCTTGTAAAAAACCTCGCCTTTTCCATCGCTCAGAAGCTGATAACCATTGAATCCGCCCTGGAGAAGCTCCAGTTTCTGACTGTTCTGTTTCAATACAGGTTTCATATAAGTCTGAAAATCATCATATACAGAAGCCATATCCAGTTCTTCTTTTCCACCTGCATACAGTGCAAACAGCTCATAATCTTCCAGAAGCGTTCGGTCATACTGTCCAAACAGGGAATATAAGCCAATATCCATACTGTTAAGTATCTGTGTCCTGGCAGCTGCCATGCGTACAGATTCAATGCTGGCACACACAAGAGAAAGAACCAGGCTCAAGATCAGAGCCAGAAAGATCGTAATGCTGCCTTTTTTCACATTTCCTGCCAAGGGGTACCTCTCCTTTCCAAAACGGAAATATCAGCAGATATCACCGTTTTTTCTCATTTTCAGATCGTATTGCTTTGTTTTGTGATTTTTGTAAGGATTTTTTTAACAAGTGCTGTAAGCTGTTCCTTAAAGATGATGACCAGACTGATCAGAACCACCAGAATCAGGATGATCTCCACAACACCCACTGCATCCTCTTCCATCGCAAATTCTTTTACATACTTCCACATATTTTCATTTGTCACCTCACATTTCCTTTCTCTGCTCTCCGGTCCTACCCTCCGTAAAAGGAAAGACATGCCGGAAGCATGATCACTGCCATCACCACCAGGAGCATCAGAACCATCGGAAAAAGCAGTTTTGTTGCTGCTGTATCTCCCAACACTCTTGCTTTTCTTTTTCGCTCCTCCCAGGCTTCCACGGATTCCTTTTCCAGCAGATCGGCCAGATACCTGCTTCCTTTCTGGAGGTTCTGGATCAGCAGTGTTGACAGAGTTTTATACTTTACCTGTCCGCACCGTTCTCCAAATCTCCGGTAAGCCTCTGCTTCGGAAATCCCACTGTCCATCTCATAACAGGCTACTCGGATTTCTTCGTAAGCCTCACGTTTTTTACCATCTTCTCTCTTTCCGTAATCCAGCGCTATTTTCTGGAATGCTTTTCTGGCAGTTAAGCCTGCCTGCACCAGAAGGGTAAATTTCATGATCAGTCCCGGATAATCCATCAGCATCTGTTCTCTTCTTTTTATCTGAGCATTCTGTTCTTCCCGTTTTTTTGCAATGACAGCTGCTGCCGCTGCTGCCAGGCCAAGAGCTGAAAGCAGGTTTCCTGTTTTGTCTTTTGGCTGCTCCCATTCAAGATGTTTTCCATTCCATTCATCTGGAAGATAATAGTACTGCGGATCGTTTTTTTTCTGATTATATTGTACGATCATATCCTGCAGCTCTTTCTCGCGCTGCTGTTCTTCGCTAAGTTCTGTTTCCGGTTCTTCTTCGGATCCTTCTGTTTCTTTTTCCGGCACCTGCACATACAGGGAACCAGCTTCTTCTCCGTCTACAAATACTTTGAATTTCTCTTCATAAGCACCTGTCTCCTCTTTTTCCATACGGTATCCGGATGAATAAACCTTATCTCCGCCGCTTTGAAATGTCAGGAGCATACCGATGATATTTCCGGTAAGCGCTATCCATATAAACAGTTTCTTTTCTTCCGGATTTCCGGCTTCCGGAGGCAGCCGCCCCATTTTTCCTGCCAGAAACACCCCAAGGATCACCATAAATATCAAAATATGTATCCACATTATCCTCACCTACACTTCTATGTCTACGATCTTCACACCCAGCCAGTAAGCCAAGCCATAGATCACCATGCAGACTGTCATGGCACAGATTCCGAAAGGATTCCCATAAAGTACATCCAAAAATCCCGGCGAAGTCAGTTTCAGATAACAAATAATGCCGGCCGGCATGATACTCATAACCATCTGTTCCGATTTCTTTGCGGCCAGCGTTGCCTCGATCTCTTTTTTTACCTCGATCTTATCACTAAGCATTCTGGCTACTTTCTGGATCACCTGCGTCATATCCCCGCCTGTTCTTTTTGCTGTATAAAATACTGCTGCGAAATTTTCAATATCTTCCACTCCGCTGCGTTTTCCCAGATCCAGAAACAGCTCTTCCACCGGAACGCTTAGACGCAGCTGGCTTTCGATATACCGAAATTCATCCAGGATATCACTTCCCTTTTCATAAAGTCTCCCCAGATCCTTTACACTGGCACGCACCGCATTCTCCGCGGAATAGCCGGCCTGTACCGCCACATTCATGGCCGTCAGAGCATCCCGGAACTGGTAATTCAGCTCCCTCTGCTGCCGTGCAGTACATTTTTTCCTCTGTAACTTCAGAAAAAGCACTGGTATTGGAAGCATAAACAGCAATACCGGAAGGCTCTGATAAAACAGATAGTCGGCTGCAGCGCATATGGCAGCTCCCTCCAGAAGATATTTTGCGGTCTCCTTCCCCGTAAAATGATACATCCTGTAATCTTTCCTCGTAGATCTCCATTTCTGATTCTTTCCTTTCCGCTCTTTCATAGTCTGATTCCTGCCCGTTTCATTTTTTCACAATGCAAAAGTTCTCCGGTTTTTACAAGTCCCTTTCCTTCTTCCCAGCGATACAGCGGCCTGGTCTGGATCTCTCCGTTTTCAAATCCACATACTTCTGTGATTTCCAGCAGCTTTCTGCTTTTGTCCCGCATACGCCCAAGATGTACCAGAATATCTACCCCGGAAGCAATCTGCCTTCGAATCGCTTCCAGGGGAAGATCGATTCCCATCAATGTCATCGTTTCAATTCGAGAAAGCATATCCTGGCTGCTGTTTGCATGAAGTGTTGAAAGGCTTCCATCATGTCCCGTATTCAGGCTCTGCAGCATATCCACTGCCTCTCCTCCACGGACTTCCCCTACAATTATCCTGTCCGGTCTCATTCGAAGGGCTGACCGGATCAAATCTCGGATCGTTACTGACACCGCGCCCGCCATATTGGCCATTTTTGCCTCCAGACATACCAGGTTATCAATTCCCCGGATCTTAAGCTCCGCATTATCTTCAATCGTGATCAGGCGCTCATCTTTTGGAATATATTCTGTAACAGCACCAAGGAATGTTGTTTTTCCACTGCCTGTACCCCCACCGATCACAATAGAATATCTTGCCTGAACAAGTTTTTTTAAAAACTGTGCACATTCTTCGGTGATGCTTCCAAAAGCGATCAGTTTTTCCATTGTGATAGGATCATCCGGAAAACGGCGGATCGTCAGGATAGGACCATTCAGAGCAACCGGATAAACCACTGCATTCACACGTGCTCCGTTTTCCAGCCTTGCATCTACAATGGGCATGGACTCGTTGACAACCCGGTTACAGCGCCCTACGATCTGCTGGATTACATCCTCCAGCTTCTCTTCCGACGTGAAGACCTTATTCCATCTGGTCAGTTTTCCTCCACGTTCCACAAAAATATGATCCGGACCATTTACCATGATCTCCGTAACACTTTCATCATCGATTAGTTCCTGCAGAACATCCAGCTTACGCACAGAACAGAACAGTTCCTGTCTGAGCTCTACTTTCTCCTTCAGTGAAAGAAACAGTTCCCTTGCCTGAGTTAATATCAGTTCATCGATCACCCCCAGGATCTCATCATCGGACAGTTCTCTGGAAACATCCAGCTGTTCCATGAGCAGATCATACATTTCCCGGAATTTTTTTCTGTTCATGACCGCTCCTTTCTCAAAAGTTCACGGATATAATCTCCCAGTTCACTCCATACCAGCTGTTCAACGTAAGCGTCAGAAGAGATCATGTCCATATGAAAGGGCAGGTGCACCTTTTCTGTTTTTTCCAGAATTTTTTCTTTATTCCAGATACGCAGAAGATTTTCGAATTGTGTCACCTTACAAACGGAAAGTGTGTCATTCAAAACCGGCATATAGATTTTTCTGCACATTTCCAGAAGCCGGAAATCCTCATCTGCATTTTCTCCCATATCCAGGATCAGCACTTCATAGGAACTGTGAAGTACGATCTCCTGCAACAGCCGCTCCCAGTCTTCCCAGTCCACGGTCCGGATATCTGAAGGTGTTCTTACCGGCGGTATAAAATCCAGATTGTTTACTGTCTGGATCATTCCGTTCATTCTATGGATCAGGTTTTCATTTCCCTGGCGAACATAATAAAACAGATCACTCAGATTAGCCGGAAATTTTTTCCCAAGAAGTTCCTCAAAACCAGAATAGGATTCCAGATTCAGATAAAGAACGGCACGTTCTTTTGCCAGTATCTGTCCCAGCGCAAGTGCAAAGGATGTCTTCAGACATCTGCCAAGAGGAGAAAAAACACCGATGATCTCCATTGTCTTTTTCAACACAGGAAAAGTTACCGGATCAAGAGATTTCTCTTCTCCATAGCAGGCCATCACCTCCCTTATCACATCTGAGGAAGATTGGTATTTATACACACTTGAATACTGATCCAGTTCCGGAGGATGCACACCTTCTGAAAGAATGATGATCTTTCCGATACCAAGGTCACGGACTTCTTTTCGCATTGCTTTATCGGAAATCAGCAGCAACTCAATATGATTTTCTTTTCCGTATGCAATGAGACTTTCTGCCGTGGTAAATGCCTGGATCTCAAACGGAAGATTCTTTTTCTGGTTCAGATAATCCATAAAATTGAAAGCATAATCCACCTCCAGATCACAGACCGCAAATATGTTTTTCTTCAATACACACCTCCTGCATAAAGCACCGCACTCAAAAATATGGGTACCGTAAAATGAAAGTTCTCCGGAAAGCTCATCCCCTTTCTGTAATAAGGACGTATCTCACCGGTACAGTAAAACTCATTCATATACTGGTATAAATAAAGGAATCGTCGGCGGATACCGCCTGTAGAAATAAGAATTGCCAGAGAAATGCCTGCACCTGCAAGCAGAGAATAAACAATACATTCCATAACTGTCCGCGGCCCCATGATCCCGCCAAGTGCGCACAGAAGCTTGATATCTCCGGCGCCGATCATATGGAATATGAAAAGGATTCCCAAAAGAAGCACCGGCACAGCCACTCCCGCCAGAAAGATCACCCCACCTTTCGGCCCGTTTTCTGTGATCTGTATCAGGAAACCGATCATAAAAGAAAAAAGGATCCATCCATTGTCTACAGATGCATCTTTAAGATCCATCCAGACCGCCATCGCAGATATCACCACGGATAATTCTCCATAAAGAAACATACACGCCCCCTTTCCTTCTTAAAATATATGTTTATTCAGTTATGATAAAAATGGGATTTCCCGCCTGACCTGGCGGTGATCGATACCAGAAGATCTCTGGTGAAATTAATTATAAAATTTCAGGAGCATTTTGTCCAGCATTTTCGTTCGACAAATTCTGACACGAATTTTGCTGTCATCTGCTCCTGAAATTCTTTTTATCTTTTTATTTTTTTCGCTTTATCTTCTATGATCTTATCGGATCTTTACTCCGTCCTTGATCACTGCTTTCAGTTCCAGATCCTGATCCAGCAGTACCACATGAGCTTTTTTACCTGCTTCCAGAGATCCGTACTGTTCTTCTACTCCAAGGCTTCTGGCCGGATTTATGGTTGCGCAGGCCACGGCTGTTTCCAGCGGAAGATCCATCTTTTTAACAACTGTGCGCATACAATCCATCAGATTTGTGGCAGACCCTGCGATCGCACCATCAGATACCAGCGTGGCAAGTCTTCCCACAACCTTAACATCCAGTCCGCCCAGTGTATACTGACCGTCCGGCATACCGGTAGCTCTCATACTATCGCTAATCAGGATCATCCTCTCAGCTCCCATCATCTGAAAGGTAGCTCGAACAACAGACGGATGGATATGGATCCCGTCACATATAATCTCTGCCATAACATCCTTATTATCAAAAACAGCACCTACGACGCCTGGTGCACGATGCGTAAACGCAGGCATTGCATTATACAGATGGACTGCATGGTTTGCTCCTGCTCTGCATGCTTCCATTGCTGTATCGTAATCTGCGTTGGTATGTGCCAGAGAAATATTGACCCTTTCATGAACTTCCCGGATAAATTCTGCTGCATGCTCACTTTCTTCAGGTGCAATCCCTATAAATTTTACCAGACCTTCCGAGGCCTTTAAAAAACGGTCACAGATTTCCACATTGCATGGCAGGATATTTCTCGCGTCCTGTGCACCTTTTTTCGCCGGGCTGATAAAAGGCCCTTCCATATTGATTCCCAGAAAATCTGCCTTACGGCAGTCCTTTGTTTCTTTTTTATATTCTGCAGCTGTATGGAGGATCTGCTCCAGTTCCTCTACCGGTAAAGTCATGGTAGCTGGTGCGATCGCTGTAACTCCTACCGATGCCTCATATTCCGCGATCCTTCCAATCGCATCCTTGTCTCCGTCGCAGAAATCATCTCCCTTGCATCCATGAAAATGCAGGTCGATCAGTCCCGGAATGGCGTAGCAGCCTTTTCCGTCCATAACGTCCCCGCTAAGCTGCGGCGCATCCTTTTCTTCATAAACCTGTCGGATCTTATCCCCATCCAGGATAATCCCGCCTTTTACAAACGCTTTGTCCGGTGTAAAAACATACACATTATCAATGATCATAGTAAAACCTCCCAAAATCCCCATTTGTGATCATAAACAAAAAAGCAACCAGAAACATGTTCTGATCGCTTTCAGTTAATAGCCAGTACGGGAATCGAACCCGTGTTTCCGCCGTGAGAGGGCGGCGTCTTAACCCCTTGACCAACTGGCCATATTCTTTTGTTTCTGTCGTTTGACTTTGTTTTTTGTTGTTTCCCTCAACCGACTTCGTTAGTATATAACACTTTCTTTCAAAATGCAAGTACTTTTTTTAATTTTTTTAAAAAATTTTCATGTTTTTCACGTTTATTCGTTTTTTACCCATTTTCCGATATTTCGTACGCTTGACCACTGCTGGTGTAAGTGCTACTATCAAAGCACCAATACCAAAATAATCAACTGCGGATAATGATCTGCCCGGTATATCAGAAAGGTAATACTATGGAAACAACGATCAAAAAAATCGAAGATATGTCACTGAACGCATGGCCTTCCCATAAAATGGAACTTTATGACGGATGGATCTTACGTTTTTCTTATTTTTATACACACAGGACCAACAGTGTGGAACAGTTCGGAACCTCCACACTTCCATGGCGCGAAAAAATCCCCTACTGCGAACAGGTCTATAAGCGTCTGGGCACTCCTGCAATCTTTAAGATCAGCCCCCTTGTATCCCCGGATTTTGACTATATGCTGGAAAACAGAGGCTATTCCGTTCAGCACATAACAAATGTTATGACTGTAGACCTGGACAGTGCCGTTCTGGATGCACCTGTCACTGATGTGCTTTTTTCCGATGAAATTCCGGATTTCTGGATCCACAGCCTTTTTGACCTGAAAAGAACTACAAATCCGATTCATCGAAGCGTCGTTCCTTCCATGTACCGTGCCATTCTTAAGGAAACTGTCTGCGCTTCCATAACAAAAAACGGCGAGATCATTGCCACAGGTCTTGGAATCCTGGATCGCGACTACATCGGCATCTATGCCATTCATGTACGTGAAGATTATCGCCGCAGAGGATATGCCCGCCAGATCTGTACCGGTCTTCTCAATGAGGGCAAAAAAAGAGGCGCCAGCCACGCCTATCTTCAAGTGGTAAAAAACAATGCTTCTGCAGAAAAGCTTTACAGCTCTCTTGGATTTCAGTATTTCTATACCTACTGGTTCCGTGTTCAGCCTGTAGGAACACGTTTTCAGTAAATGCATGGATTTTCCGTAAATCCCTGTAGAAATCAAAAAATCTTTTTGCTATAATACCCTTAATATGTATAAAATCTTTCCTGCCTTCATATACTGATCCTTATCAATCGATAAGGAGACTGATCCGATGAACGATCCGCAGGAAAAAAACACCCAAAATCCCTATCATATTTATTACGATAATTATCTGGATACCAATGCCTGTACTGAATGCACGGGTCTGATCAACCATGGAATCGACAGCCGTGAGCAATGGGATTCTTTCCGCCAGATCTTTAACTTTATACCGGCGTTGAAAAACCATGATCTTACAGATAAACAGGACTGACCGTTATCCCGGGTCGGAGGACACAAATGAAAAAACTGTCTGCTGCATGTATGATTCTCGGCCTTTCCCTTTTTGCGGGAGGCTGCAGCAATGATCAGATCGATGATCATATTATTTCTCTTCAGGATAAAATTTCAGACGTTACTGCTTCAGATTCCGCAGAACAGGAAGATCAGGAGCCTTCCACGGAAGAACGTGTTTATATGGATGAGCTTACCGGCACACTGCTGGATTTTGACGGTACACACCTGACGATTTCCAGCAATGGAGAAACCTATGTATTTGATGTTTCCCAGACAAGACTTGAATGCAAATACGGCGTTGTATCCAGTGATCAGGTCAGTGTGATCTACCAGGGACAGCTTTCCGGAACTGATATCAGCACCATTTCCCCCATCAAAATAACCGACAAATATCATAATGAAACTCCTCTGGAGGACCGCACTTTAAAGGGCAAAGTGAAATCACTCACCTCCAATGCCCTTGTGATAGTCACAGAAAAGGGAAATACTGTAACCTTCCCTGTCACCGGTGTCAGACAATACTACAAAAAAGGCTTCAAGGCCGGCAAGTGGGTCTATGTCCATTTTCGCGGTAAATTCATCAACGAAACCCTCGTGAGTGACAAGCAGTATGACGGCAGTTTCACAAAAGTGATCAGTGTCTCCGATACGGATCCACTGAAAGTACCTGCAGCAACTCCTACTCCTTCCCCCGAACCGAAGAAAAAAGAGCAGCATCTCCGTGCAAAGATCGTAAATGTCAGCACCGGCACAATGACTGTCATTCCGCAGACCACCGGCTCGGAACTGACTGTTTCACTTTCCTCCGTTCCTGTATATTTCAAAGGAGGAATGGCTCCTGGATCTTATGTAAACATTATCTATACCGGTAAATTTAATGGTGAATCCACCAGCGGCATGAAGATCCGTGGAATCACCGGGGAGGATCCGGACATACTTTCAGTACGCAACATTACTTCTACTGTAACCGGCACGATCCTGGGCACAACCGCCAATACCGTGCTGCTCCAGACATACGACGGCGTAAAGATCCTCTGCAGCCGTGAAAACGTTCCGGACCTTTCCTCGAGCGGAATGGAAGAAGGTGCCGATCTCCGGGTTACTTTCAACCCTGCAAAATCACGCACCTCCAATATTTATACCTGTATTAAATTCGAAGACCCGTGACGGAAGATGGTACGGATCCTTTTTTCTCCATCTTCCATCCAGCTTCGTACTGCCTGCGTATCACCCAGTATATCAAAAAAAGCTCTGCTTTCATCCTGTACACCCTGGCCGTGAAGAACCTGATATGCACCGGCATCGCTTCCTACTGCCACATGAACCTTCTTTTCAAAAGCTTTCTTCAGATTCTGCTCGCCTGTCTTTATAATAGATGCAAGGATCGTATCTTCAAATCTTCCGCAGCCTTTAAGATTCCGCACAGTTACAAGTGTCGGAACCCACACGCTTTCACTGTCTGCCAGTATGGAAATCGTCTCATCATCCATATAGTTCCCATGCTCAATACTGTCAACACCAGCCTCCACTGCTGCCTGTACGCCATAGCATCCATTTGTATGGCTCATCACGGCAAAGCCCTCTTCATGAGCAATATGTACCATTTCTTTCACATCCGTTGCTGAAAGCGGCGTTCCCGTAATTTTCCCGTGATCTGCAAAATCCAGAAGCCCTGTAGTCATGATCTTGATAAAATCCGCACCTTCAGCGGCAGCTTCCAGAACTCTTCTGTGATATTCCTTCATGTCTGAGAAGCTTTTTCCAACGATCTTCCCATAATGGCCCTCTTTATAAATAGCAAAAACCGGTGTGCGATAGTCAATTTCATATTCCGGAGCCAGTCTGGCAGCCCGTTTTGACACACCGTAATGATCTCCTCCGTCTCTCACAAAACGGATTCCTCTTTTCCGGTATTCCTCAAGATGAGCACGGATCAGAGCATCCCGGGGTCCGTTTTTCTGTGTCTCAACGGCTTTCCGGTAATCATAGCCATTGAGAAATATATGTGCATGACATTCTCCAAACATTTTCATCACTGCTCAAAAAAGTTTCGGATCTCTTTCTCAGATGCCTGCACCGATCCCTGTACAAAAAACGGCTTCCCACCTCCGCGTCCATTTAATTTCTCATTCATTTCCTTTGTAAATCGGCGAAGATCTCCATCTTTTTCACCCATTGCATACTTATAACTTCCATCTGCATTTCTGGAAAAAACCGCACAGCAGCCCTGGCAGGTCTGTGTCACCGCATCTGCAAGCTTCCGCACACTGTCTGCATCCATTCCGTCCATAAAGATGAGAACGCTTCCGCTTCCTGCATAACGCTCTGCCTCTTTCCGGCACATGTCGTCTACCAGCTGACCAACCTGTCCTTTCAAGCGGAAATTCTCTTCCTGAAGGCGTTCCACTGCCTGCGCAGTCTTATCCATTTTTGCAGAAAGCTTTACAGAAATCTGGTGGTTCTGCTCATTGATCATATTCAGATAATCCAGCACACGTTTTCCGCAGATCATCTCAATACGGACACCTTCACGGAATTTTTCCACGGAAAGAAGTTTCACCATTCCGATCTCTCCGGTATGTGTCACATGTGTGCCACAGCAGGCACAGATATCTGCACCCGGAAATTCCACGATCCGCACCTGACCGGTGAGCTCTTTTTTGCTCCGGTAGTCGATTTTTTCCAGTTCCTCCGCTGTAGGATATATGATCTTTATCTGCGTATCTTCCCATATCTTTTGGTTTGTTTTCCGCTCGATCTCGGCAAGCTGTACCTCATCCAACGGGCCGTTCAGATCTATGGTAATGGTATCGCTCCCCATATGAAAGCCTACATTATCATATCCATAAGCCTCATGGATCAGTCCGCTCACCATGTGCTCACCGGAATGCTGCTGCATCAGATCAAACCTTCTTGCCCAGTCAATGCGTCCCTGTACTTCTGTTCCGGCTTCCATCGGCTGATCTGTATAATGGAGAAGTTCTCCCTCCTTTTCATGCACTTCCTTTACTTTCACATCGTTGAGATATCCGGTATCGCTTGGCTGTCCGCCGCCCTCCGGGTAAAAAGCACTCTCATCCAGAATGATATGAAAGCCTTTTTTGGCTTCTCTGCACTCCAGGACTTTGGCTGTAAATTCTTTTTTATATACATCTTCATAATATAAGCGTTTCGTCTCTGTCATTTGTCTCATCCTTTCTGCATCTCTGCTTTGACGACTTATAGTATAGACCAAATTTTCTCTCCCCGCTATATAAAAACGGCATTTATCCAATGATTTACATATTTTTCCATAAAAGCTGAAGTCTTTCCTTCAGGTTCCGCGTTATAATAAATGAAACGGGAAGAGAAGGGAGCTGATTGCATCACACGGGAAGAATATCTGGAATATCTGATACATACATACCAAAATTTAATATTTTCCATTTGTCTGAAATCGGTGGGCAATCCCTTTGACGCCGAGGATCTGACACAGGATGTTTTTCTTTCCGCCTACAAAAATCTCTCCCGTTTTGATGGCACCTACGAAAAAGCCTGGCTCAGCAAGATCGCAGTCAGAAAATGTCTGGATCATCTGAAAGCAGCCGGCAGACGTACCATTCCCACAGAGGACACCTATTTTGAACAGCTCCATGATAAAGAGTTTTCCCCGGAGGAGGCATTTCTGGACAAAGATTTCAAGGATCGGATCCGACATTTATGTTCAGCGCTAAAGAGCCCCTACAGGGAGGTTGCCATTGAGCATTTCTGCGAAGAAAAAACCGCCGCAGAAATTGCAAAAGCGCAGAATAAAAATATCAAAACAGTCCAGACGCAGATCTACCGGTCCAGATCTATGCTGAAGGCACTGCTGGAAAGGAGTGATTAGATGCACATACCACAGGATGAATTCCAGAAATTCCAGAACGGAACCATGAATACGGATGAAATGATCCGTTTTCTGGAGCATATGGATCAATGTGATTTCTGTCTGGATGAACTTCTTCAGAATGAGGATGCCGCTTCTGAGTATGCTCCATCCTATCTGCAGGATGAAATTCTGAAAAAGGCAGCTTCTCCGGAAGTTCAGGCTTCCAGAAAAATACATGAAACTGCTTATTGGATGAAGCTTCTCTGTGCAGGCTTACGGACTGCCGTAGGTATGGGTGTTGCGCTGATCATGCTTTTTTCTGTATCGCAGACAGATTTTACGGCTCTTCATCCTTCACCGGAAACAAAAGTTAAGATTTCTTCATCCCTTGACATTGGTTCCGGCCTGAATCAGCTTTCCAGAGAGGTAGGTTCCCAGCTCAGTGAACATTCTCAGAAGATCAGTAATAATCTGAATGATCTTACGAATAAAATTATAAACGGAGGCAAGTAAATTTATGAAAAAACAAAAACATGGTTTCTGGGTATTTATCTTTTCCCTGATCCCCGGTGCCGGGGAAATGTACATGGGATTTAAAAAACAGGGAATCAGCATTATGCTGCTGTTCTGGGGATCGATCGCACTGGCATCCATAACCGGCCTTGGATGGCTGGCCATGTTTCTCCCGGTAATATGGTTCTATAGTTTTTTTAATGTCCATAATCTGAAATCCCTGTCAGAAGAAGAATTCTACTCTGTAGAGGATAATTACATTCTTCACATGGATCAGCTTTCCGGTGATATGGGAAAATTCTTACAAAAGCATCAAAGTGCAGCTGCATGGGTCCTGATCCTGCTTGGTATCTGCATCCTGTGGAGTCGTTTCACAAGTCTTTTGTACCTCATTGTACCGACTAATATAGTCGACTATGTATACAATATCTGCAACAGCCTTCCGCAGATCATCATTGCTGCAGGTATCATTGCTGCAGGTATTTATCTTCTTACTCAGCAGAAAAAGAAGCTGAAACAGGAAACCGAAACAAAAGAAGAGCATTACTGGGAACCCTATCGTCCATATCAGCAGCTGACAGAAAAGCCTGTTCATACTTCTGATAACTCCGACAAAGATACAGCATCTGAAGCTTCTCCCATTGCTGATCTGGAAAATACCGATTCTGATTCTGCTTCATCCACAAAATAACACAGAGAAAAAAAGATCCACTGTCAGTTTCCTGACAATGGATCTTTTTATATGATTTAAATTTACTGCTTATGTGTTACCTTAAGACGTGTCATTGCTCTCGCAAGAGCCAGCTGACTCCTGTGGTATTCCATAATACTCTGTTTCTGACGAAGCTGCTCCTCTGCACGATCCTTCGCTTCCTGCGCACGACGGATATCGATTTCCTCGGGGCTTTCTACACTGAGACAGAACAGCTTGGCACGGTTATTGATCATCTCAACAAATCCGCTGCTCACAGCAAAAACATGTGTATTTCCATCTGCATCCTCAAAACGCATCTCACCTGGAATAATGGTTGCTACCACATTCGCATGATGAGCAAGAAATCCCTGCTCACCATCCACTGCCGGGATAATAAGCTTCTGAGCACGTCCTGCATAAGCCAGTTTATTGCTGGCATATATTTCCAGGCCAAATGTCTCACTCATAGCCGCTCCTTACTGCCGGTTCTCCTCGGCTTTTGCTTTTGCAATTACATCATCAATGGTTCCAACATTAAAGAATGCGTTCTCCGGATACTCATCCATTTCACCGTCAATGATTGCCTTGAAGCCACGGATCGTCTCTTTCAGCGGTACATATTTACCTTTGATACCGGTGAAGTTCTCAGCTACATGGAACGGCTGTGAAAGGAACTTCTGGATCTTTCTTGCACGGAATACTGTCTGCTTATCTTCCTCTGAGAGCTCCTCCATACCAAGAATAGCAATGATGTCCTGGAGCTCTTTATATTTCTGAAGAATCTCCTGTACTCTACGTGCAACCTCGTAATGTTCCTCACCAACAATATCTGCCTCCAGGATACGGGAAGTAGACTCAAGCGGATCTACAGCCGGATAAATACCCTGCTCAACGATCTTACGGGAAAGAACCGTTGTCGCATCCAGATGAGCAAATGTTGTTGCCGGAGCCGGGTCAGTCAGGTCATCGGCCGGTACATATACGGCCTGTACGGATGTAACGGATCCTTCCTTGGTAGATGCGATCCTCTCCTGAAGCTCACCCATCTCAGTTGCCAGCGTAGGCTGGTATCCTACTGCGGACGGCATACGTCCAAGCAGAGCGGAAACCTCAGATCCTGCCTGTACAAAACGGAAGATATTATCAATAAAAAGAAGTACGTCTCTGTGCTCCTGATCACGGAAATACTCTGCCATAGTAAGTCCGGTCTCCGCAACACGCATACGTGCTCCGGGCGGCTCGTTCATCTGTCCGAACACTAAGGCTGTCTTCTCAAGAACACCTGATTCCTTCATTTCTGTCCAAAGGTCATTACCCTCACGGGAACGCTCACCGACACCGGTGAAAATAGAATATCCACCATGCTCTGTAGCGATATTCTGGATCAGCTCCTGGATAAGGACTGTCTTACCGGCACCACCGAACAGACCGATCTTACCACCTTTTGCATATGGAGCAAGAAGGTCGATAACCTTGATACCTGTTTCCAGGATCTCAACTGCCGGTTTCTGCTCTTCAAATGAAGGCGGATCACGATGGATGACCCAATGCTCCTCACCGTCCAGGGAATCACCGCCATCTACGGTATCTCCAAGAACGTTGAACAGACGACCAAGTGTTTTATCTCCAACCGGAACCTTGATACCGCTTCCGGTAGCTGTTACTTCTCTGTCTCGCTGCAGGCCCTCGCTGGCTCCCAGCATGATGCAGCGCACGATATTATTTCCAAGGTGCTGGGACACCTCCATAACGCATCTCTTACCGTTGTTCTCAACTTCAAGGGCATCCTTGATATCCGGAAGCTGTCCGTCTTCAAAAACAACGTCTACAACAGGTCCCATAACCTGTACGATCTTACCTTTATTCATAGTCATCACTTCCTTTTTTGTGCTTTAGCACCGCTGATAACCTCTGTGATCTCCTGCGTGATCGCAGCCTGACGTGCACGATTATACTGAATGGAAAGATCCTTCAGCATCGCCTTCGCACTATCTGTAGAGGACTGCATTGCTGTCATTCTCGCACTGTTCTCACTGGCATATGCCTCTACAAGACATCCATAGATCACACCTGTAAGGTAGTTGGGGATCATAGTATCCAGAAGCACATCTGCAGACGGAGATAACACGATCTCCTCCTGATAAATATCTGCCGGAATCTGACCCACTTTAAAATCAGCCTTTTTCAGCGGTAAAAGCTGCATATTCACATTTTCCATTGCCATCGCATTCAGCATCTGTGTATAGACAATGTGAATTTCATCCAGCTCTCTTTCCAAAAACGCACGTACGATCTCATCTGTGATAAGGCGTGCTCTGTGCATAGTCGGCTTCTGCACGGTATAATGAAAACTGCCGTCCATATCCACATCTCTCTTGCCGAAATACTGACGCCCTACCATACCAAGGACATACAGCTTGTGATGTCCCGGTACCTCTTCCATGAAATCTTCTGTCATTTTCTGTACATTATGATTGTATGCACCAGCCATACCTTTATCACCTGTAATGACAATGGTACCTACCTTTCTTTCATCCTTCGGAACAAGATGACGCTCACTGAAGAAAGGATGCTGGATATCCGGCATATGACGGAGGATCCTGGCAATGGCGGCCTGCATATTATAGAAATATGGTTCCGTATCCTGCAGGATCTTCTTGGCCTTTTGCATCTTGGAAGAAGAAATCATGTACATCGCATTGGTGATCTTCATGGTGTCCTGAATGCTTTTCATACGAGTCTGTATTTCTTTTGCATTTGCCATATCAACACCTACCTGCTCTTATCTCTGAATTCTTCTGCCGCCTTTACGATTTTCTCTACAAGCTCATCAGAGAGCTGCTTTGTAGTCTCGATCTCTTTGCCGATCTCAGGATATACATTATCAAAGTACTCCAGAAGATCCTTCTGATATTTCTTGATCTCTTTCTTTTCTACATCTACCATCAGCTTGTGAGTCGCAACGCAGAGAGTAATTACCTGCTGATGAAGACTTAACGGGCTGCAGAGCGGCTGTTTCAGAAGCTCCATCAGACAGCTTCCGTATTTCAGCTGTGCAGTTGTAGCCTCATCCAGATCTGAACTGAACTGGGTGAACACTTCCATCTCTCTGTACTGTGCCAGGTCGATACGTACACTACCGGAAGCTTTCTTCATAGCCTTGGTCTGTGCAGCACCACCAACACGGGATACGGAAAGACCAACATTGACTGCCGGACGCATACCTGAGAAGAACAGATCACTTTCCAGGAATATCTGACCATCTGTGATGGAAATTACGTTTGTAGGAATGTATGCAGATACATCACCGGCCTGTGTCTCGATGATCGGAAGTGCCGTAATGGATCCGCCGCCTGCCTCTTCACTCAGACGGCTGGAACGCTCCAGAAGTCTGGAATGAAGATAGAATACGTCACCAGGATATGCCTCACGTCCCGGAGAACGCTCAAGCAGAAGTGACAATGCACGATATGCCACTGCATGCTTGGAAAGATCATCATATACGATCAATACGTCTTTGCCCTGATACATGAAATACTCTGCAAGAGCAGTACCAGCGTAAGGAGCAATATACTGAAGCGGTGCACAGTCACTGGCTGTTGCGGAGAATACAGTTGTATACTCCATTGCACCGTATTTTTCAAGATTGGAAACTACCTTTGCAACGGTAGAAGCTTTCTGTCCGATGGCAACATAGATACAGATCACATCCTTACCTTTCTGGTTGATGATCGTATCTGTTGCGATGGATGTTTTACCTGTCTGTCTGTCGCCGATGATCAGCTCTCGCTGTCCACGGCCGATCGGAAACATGGAATCAATGGAAAGGATTCCTGTTTCCAGAGGTACAGTTACAGACTTACGATCGATGATTCCAGGAGCCGGGTTCTCGATCGGGCGGTATTCCTCTGCCTGGATCTCTCCCTTTCCATCAATAGGCTCACCAAGTGCGTTTACGATTCTTCCGATAAATTTATCACCTACCGGAATACCTGCCTGTTTGCCAGTTCTGGCAACCTTGGTGCCTTCCTTGATTCCTGTATCCTTTCCGAAAAGAATACATCCCATGCTGTTGGCACGGACATCCTGTACCATACCTTTCAGACCATTCTCGAAAGTCACAACCTCACCGTACATGGCATGATCGATACCATAAACAGTTGCGATGCCATCTCCCACGGAGATGACAGTGCCTACTTCCTGGTCCTTGCTGATTTCGTCATAGTTCTTTATTTCTTCCTTGAGAATCGAAATGATTTCATCTGGATTTATTGCACCCAATTCAATTTCACCTCCGGGTTAATTTCTGTTTCAGTTTCTTATAACGTCCGATGAGGCTCCAGTCGTACTCACGATCTCCTGCCCTGAGAACAAATCCACCTACAAGGCTTTTATCCTCTGTAAGGGTAAGTTCCACTTCTCTGGCAGAAAACTGGCTACGGAGAAACTCCTTCATCTTATCTTCCTGCGCTTCGGCAGGACGTGTTACATAAAGAAGCTCTGCCTTGAGAATTCCTTTCTGTTCCCGGCTGTAAGCATCATAAGCTTCAAGGATCTCTCCGATTCTGTCAATCTTCTGATACTTACACGTTACTTTAAGAAAACTCTTCATTTCCTGCGGAAAAACCCGCTCTATTACCTGTTCTTTTTCTTTGAGGGAAACAAGTGGATTTTCAAGCATTTTACCTATCTCAGGTGTATTCTTAAAAATCTTTCCTGTTTCGCAGATTGCCTCCCCCGGGACAGAAAGACCGTATAATGCTTTTGCATAATTAATGGACGTCTCTGTCATGAGGATCACCTGCTCCTTCTAAAAACTGGTCATATAGGGACATATCCTGTGCTTCGTCGTTCTTTTTTCCCATGATTCTGGATGCTGCATCCATTGCCAGCTCAGCCACTTTGCCTTCCATCGCTTTCATAGCAGCTTCCTGCTCAGTGCTGATGTCTCTTCTTGCTTTCTCAAGAATCTGGCCAGCCTGATCATTAGCTCTCTTCACGATGCTGTCTGCCTGTACTTTTGCCTCGTCCTTAGCCTGCTCTACAATACTGAAGGATTCCTCCTTCGCAGATTTCAGTGCATCCTCATACTGTCCTTTCAGCTGGTTTGCTTCAGTGGTTGTCTTCTCTGCTGAAGCAAACTGCTCATCGATCATGGCTTTTCTTTTCTCCATAACACCAATGATCGGGCCGAAAAGGAACTTCTTCATTAAAAGATAAAGAACGATCAGGTTTATAATAGTAAAGACAAGGTTGATATCAATTTTAATCACCTGGTCCACCTGCCTCTCTTAATCCTGAATTAGTATCTCGTCTTTACCTATTAGCCAAGCATGATGATGATCAGAAGACCGATTACGAAACCGTAAATAGCTGTTGCCTCTGCAAGAGCACATCCAAGAAGAAGTGCTTTACTGATCTTGCTCTCTGCCTCCGGCTGTCTTGCGATAGCTTCTACTGCTTTAGATGTTGCAAGACCGATACCAATACCTGCTCCAATACCTGTAAGAACTGCGATAGCTGCACCAATTGCGATTAACATAGTTTTTTCCTCCTGTAAAATACAATTTTTTCATTTTTAGATCAAGCGGAGCTTCCGCTTCACTACTCAATTGCTTCCTTGATGAACAAGGATGTTAAAAATACAAATACATACGCCTGTATGAATCCATCGAAGAAATCAAAATACAGGCTGAATGGTATGGGAAGAATGGCCGGACAAACAAACTCCAGCAGCTTCATAACTACGAAGCTTCCCAGAACATTACCGAACAACCGCATGCAGAGAGATGTAGGTCTGATCGCTATTTCCAGAATGTTGATCGGAAGCATGATCGGAACCGGCTCCGCAAAGCTTTTCAGGAAACCCTTCAGTCCCCTCTTATGAAAGCCTGCATACTCGATCAGAATAATGCTCATCAGCGCCAGCGCAATGGTAACATTCATGTCCTTCGTCGGTGGTGTAAAACCAAATACGCCTGCGATATTGGCTATTCCGATGTAGATTACGGTTGACATCAAATAAGGCACATACTGTTTGCCTTCTTCTCCAAGGATACCCATGAAGAAATCCTGAAGAAAACTTACCCCGGTTTCCAGAAGCAGCTGCTTCTTACCCGGATTTTCCACACTGAGATTCCGAACTAAGATCAGAGACAGAATCACAAGAACCGCCATGATGACCCATGTGACTACCACACATTCTGCAATTGGTATTCCACCAAACACCGGAATGGTAAAGGCTGTCTTACTGTTTAGCTCTTCTGCCAGTGTACTTGATAAATCTCCCGTTTTTCTCCCTCCTTTTCTCTTGGCGCTGATCGCATCTTTTTATAATTGGTATGACCACGCCTTGTAGTTGACTTTATTTTACTCCGCATTTCCAGAATGTCAATATTATTTTTGCCTGTTTTGTACAAAAAAGAATCTGTTTTTTATACAAAATACACAATTTATTTTGATTGACCTTAATCCGACTTTCTGCGTACAGATACCTCTCCATAAGAAAGCAGAGTTTCTGAACCATCCTGTTCTCTTACAAGAAGCCTTCCATCTGGTGCTATGGATTCTGCATAAGCTTCCCTCGTACACTGTCCGTCTGTGATCACGATCATGTTTCCAGGAATGATATTATTTTCTGTATATTCTCTGGAAAGTCCCGGAGTCTCCACTTCCATAAGAAGCTGATTGACGATCTCCGCCACAAGAATACTGCAGTTTATATGCTCTGCGTCCTTCCTGTTTTCAAATAATGCTCCAGCCGTTTCCTGTATATCTTCAGGAAACCCATCTTCCGGCATATACAGATTCAAACCAATTCCTACAACTGCAAACTCAATGTTCCCACTTTCAAAGTCTGTAACAGCCTCTGTCAGTATCCCACACACTTTCTTATTATGAAGATACAGATCATTGACCCATTTGATTCCAAGGTCGATCCCGCAGATTTTCTTCACTGCACGGCACACTGCAGTTGCCGCCGCTGTAGTGATCAGGAGTCCTTCCTTCAGAGTCCGGTCCGGTCTTAGAACGATACTCATATAAAGTCCTGCATTTTCAGGAGAATAAAAACTTCGGCCTCTTCGGCCTCTTCCGCTTTTCTGTCTGCGCGCCAGTATCAGTGCACCATGACCTGCTTCTCCTGAAAATGCAGCCTCCTTGGCTGCCCGGTTTGTAGAATCCAGTTCTCTGTATATTTTTACAGGGACATCCGGATGATCGAGGTAAAGCCGTATTCCTTCTTCCGATAAACGGCTGCCTCCTCGAAGCACATAGCCTTTGTTTGGTCCAGCTTCTATGGTATATCCCTCTTCACGAAGGGATTTCACAGCTTTCCAGATGGCTGCCCTTGTGCAGTTTAGTTCTGCTGCTGCCGCCTCTCCGGATATCAGTTCATTCTCGTGCTGCTCCAGAAGCTTCAGCATTCTTGCTTTTACAGTCATATCTTCACCGTCCGTAATCTGCCTGAAATGGCAAAATTTATTCCCTCCTAAGAGTCGAAAGCATTATAGCACTTAAGCATCGCGATGTCTATTATCTTTTTCACATATGCTATCTATATTATTTTTATATTTCAGTTACAGTTATTATATAATTTTTCTCATTTTTGTCTGTTTTCATTTATTTTTTTATATATTATTTCTGTTGAAAATCTGCAGACTCAGGAGTGAATTTTCCTGAATCTTTATTATATACAGATTTTCTTTATCATATATTTATCATTTGTAATTAGAAAGACTTTTCTCAAGAAATTCCCGGTACTTATCGCGAACCTCATCCGGTGACGCGATCACCGCATCCGGGCCAAGACTGGCTATCCAGCCAAAGAACTGGTCACTGATATTTACACGAACCAGTGTTTTGAAATGTTCAGGATCCTTCCTGTGTATCATAATATCTCTGCCAAACCGATCCAGCACCACCCCGACTAAGCGGTTATGTGCTTCCAGACATATGGTTTTCTCTTTTCCGCCAAACATCCCGAAGGTCCTGGATGTCAGCTCCCCTATATCATAATTCTCAAAAAATTCTCTGCCGCATCGCACTTCCTTCTCTATACGGATCTGCTGGAGCTTATCTACCTGATACTGCTTAACCCTTCCACACTTCTCGTCATAAGTGATCAGATAATACTCCTCATTCTGCCATACAAGTCCCCAGGGACTGACCGAATATCGTTCCCCCTCATTCTCCGGATACAGCTTCTTCTCCACAGTCCATTCACAATATTGAAAAGAAATCTGCCTGTCTTCAGTTAATGCACGCTGGATCATATCAATACTGTAATACACATTCTCGTTTATAGTCCGGATACTGTTCTCTGCAAATCCCTGTCGCCGCAGCTGTCTGGACTCATAAACACTGGCAAGGCTCTCCAGCTTCCTGATCAGCTGTCGGGATTTCCCATTGGTGATACATCTGGAGGACTGCACTGCATCCACCAGAAGTCTCAGCTCCGGAAGCTCAAATTCCCGGCTGGCAAGATAAAAACCGGCCGGGTGCTCCCGCCGGTTCAGGATATCCATTCCAAAATTCCGCAGGGTTTCAATATCATCATAGACAGTCTTACGCTCTGCACTGATTCCCAGACTATTTAGATAGGAGATCAGCTCCTTCACAGACATCGGATGCTCTTCGTCCGTCTGCTCCAGAAAAATGCGCATCAGATATAAAATTTTAATCTTCTGGTTAAAGACCCTTGGCATCCTCTCTCCCTCCGTTCTTCTACTTGTCTGTCAGTGATGCCACCACTGCAAAATATAATACCATGAATGACAATACAACGGCAACGATATCTGCTCCACGGAAATCAAAATTAAACAGCATTGCCCCGCCAAGCATGATCTCCATTGTAAGAAGTGCGCCCAGTACCATTGCCATTCCTGAGGAAAGCTTCTGTCTGCCGCAATGTCCGTTCTCAGCTTCCACATATCTTCCTTCTGCCAATACTGCCTTCCCGCTGCTCTCTGTATTCCACATAAGATCCATCCTCCCTGTCCTATGTTCGTCTCACGATTTATCGAACATATTTTCCAAACATATTTTCTGTATGTTTGCATTATAGCTCATTTTTAGTCCAATAAAACGGTATAAACATGGTTTTTCCGAACATTTGTTTATTTTATACAAAAATATGTTCGTCTTTAAGATCCACAAAAAAGAATGCTGCATCCGGCACTTCTGTTGCATCCGAAGTAAAATCATCTCCGGCTTCCTTTTCTGCGGTTATTGTTCACTCCGTTCTCAGTAACTACTTTTCGTGAACTGCCCAGGATATTCTGACCAAAGAAAAAAGCCTGCCATATATGACAGACCTTTCACACATTTTTATTCTTCTATGGATTTAACTTTTACACCGATAAGTGAATATTCACATCATTCCCGCAAACACCGATGCGCCAACAACCGTAAGCAATCCGGCAACTGCAATGGCAAGGCTGCTCATGGCTCCTTCTACCGGGCCAAGCTCCATGGCTTTGGCAGTTCCGATGGCATGGGCAGATGTTCCAAGTCCAAGGCCCTTTGCGATCGGCTCCTCGATCTTTGCGACCTTGTAGACAACCTCTGCGATCATATTTCCCAGAACTCCTGTGATGATGATCACGGCAACGGTGATGGTCACGATACCGCCAAGCTCCTCGGAAACGCCCATTCCGATGGCAGTTGTGATAGACTTCGGAAGCATAGTGACATATTCCTGATGATCAAAGCCAAACAATTTCGCCATAAGCAGAACACTGCAAAGCCCGGCCAGCGTTCCGGAAAAGATTCCGGCAGCCACTGCCTTGAGATTTTTTTTCAGCAGATGGATCTGCTCATAAAGGGGCACTGCCAGACAGACCGTTGCCGGGGTCAGCAGATAGCTGATATATTTTCCACCTTCATTGTAATCATCATAATCAATATGGAAGAGCAAAAGAACACCGATAACACAGATGATGGAGATCAAAAGCGGATTAAAGATCGCCATTTTAAACTTTTTTTTCAGGATCAGACCGATCTCATAGGCGATCAGACTTATCATTGCTCCAAAAAATGCGGAGTTTTTTATGAATTCCATCATTTTTCAGTTCCTCTCTTTCCCATACGAATCACTCCCTGTGTTACTTTTCCTGTTACGACCATTACGATCACCGTGCTGATAAACGTCATGATGAGAACCGGTACACAGATCGGTTTCAGAGTGCTCCAGGCTGTGATCAGTCCCACACCTGCCGGTACAAACATCACCGGCATGATCTCAACCAGAAAATCTGCCGCACCTTTGACCTGATCCAGCTTCAGAATACCTGTGAGCAAAGCCACCAGCATAATGATCAGTCCATAGACACTGGCCGGTACCGGAAGTGGAAGAAAGGTTTTCAGTAATTCTCCAATGACGGAAATCAACAGGATGATGCTAAACTGCTGCACATGCTTCATGTTGCATCCCTCCTGATTCATGTAAAGCGCATATTCACACTCTGCGCTCAAACGAATTTTGCAAAAGTGGTAAGACCACTTTTGTTTTAAACGTTTTCTAATTATACGCTACAAATCCAAAATTACAAGGATTGTATCCAATAAAATACAAAAAATCCTTTTATGCATCAGCGTATTCCAGTAATCCCCAGAAACATATCCGCGCAAAAGGATCTTTAAACAAAATTTTTATCATTTTCCGGAATTCTCCGCCAAAATAATTTTTTCCACCTGATATTTTCCATCCTCTACAGTCATCACCGCCATGGTAACCTCCCCGCCAAAGCGGCTTCTTCCACAGCTTCCCGGATTCAGCCACAGTCTGTCATCGATCATCTTCTCGAAATATTTGTGAGTATGCCCGAAGATGACCACCTGGGTGTCCCCCAGCTCCCATGCAATGTCTTTTTTGTTATGGACCATAAAAAATTTCACGCCGCCAATGGTAAAGCTTAGACTGGTGCGGAGATTTTCCGCCCAGTCTTTATCATTATTTCCACGGGCCACATAGAGATTCCCCATGGAACGCAGTACATCCAGGATCTCGTCTTTATTGACATCTCCGGCATGGAGGATATACTTACAGTCTTTTAAGATTTCCAGTACCTCAGGCCGCAGAAGGCCGTGAGTGTCTGATATGATGCCTATTTTTTCTTTCATGATCTCTATCCTGCTCCAATCCTTTATCATTATCGCCTTTTACCTTTTGCAGCTCACGCTATGACCGGCAATACTCTTCACAATACATAAATATTTAACAGCTGCTTCTTTTCACACCATTTCAGAAATTTTCTTAATTGGATCAAGCCGATATTCGCAACCTCGCCGGGAACTTACCTGATTCGGTTAAAACAATTCTATTTTTCCATATTCTCCGTCAAATCCCGGTTTCCGCACAACTTCACCTGCACGAAGCTGCCGGATGCCTTCCGCCAGAACTTCTCCACCGGCTTTTCGGATATCTTCCGGCGGAATCTCTCTCAATATGGTAAATTCCGCACCCAGTTTTTCAAGCAACGCCTCGTACTGTCCCTGAACTTTTTTGCTTGCCGTGGAAAATCCCACACATGCGGAGATCACCTCCGGCAGCGGCATCAGGCTTTCATATGGGCGGCCGCTTTCCGGCATGGCCGCTGAACTCTCGTCACGATCAGATAACTGCAGGATCCTGTGATCCACACCCATGGTCAGCTTCTTTCCGCAGACCGGGCAGATACCGTTATACATTTCTGATTCTTTCGGACTCAGGCACACGCCGCACTTCCGGTGCCCGTCGAAATGATATTTTCCCTCTTCCGGAAAAAATTCAATCGTCCCTTCAAGACCTTTTCCGTTCTGCACTGCATCCCACAATCCCTGATAGGAAAGCTCTATATCCAGAAGATCCGCTTCCCTTCCAAGCTTGGACGGTGAATGTGCATCCGAATGGGACACCAGCTGATAGCCATCCAGCGCCGAGATCTGCCAGTTCATTGCCGGATCTGAAGAAAGTCCTGTCTCCAAGGCATGGATGTAAGGTGTCAGTTCTTCAAAACAATCTTCTATGGTGTCAAATCCGGACTTTGCCCCAAACAGGGAAAAATGTGGGGTCCAGATATGCGCGGGGATATAGATACCCTCCTCACTGACCTCCAGCATCATTTCCAGAAGATCATGACAGGGCAGCCCCAAAATAGGACGTCCGTCTGAATGGATATTTCCAATCTTTTCCAGCCTTGCGGCAAAAGCATCTGCCTCATCGAATCCCGGAAGCAGGATCAGGCTGTGCACCTTCCTGGTTTTTCCGCCTTTTTTATAGATGGAACTGATCTCACCGGACAGTACGAACCTGGGTGCTTTTCCCGGATAATGCGCTGCCTCCGGCAAAACATATTCCTCTTTCAGCCGGAACAGTCCCTGTTCCGCAGGGATCAGCTTCGCCTTCAACTCCTGCCGCCAGATGAGATGTGTCATATCTCCTGTTCCAAGTAGTGTGATTCCTTTTTTTCGCGCCCAGAGATCCAGCATCTCCGGCGTGCCATCTTTGCTGGTTGCCATGGAATATCTGGAATGTATGTGCAGGTCTGCGATCTGTTTCAAAACTTTTCCTCCTGTATCTCTTTTCCTCTGTCCACATGTACATCCTGTCTTTTTAACAAAAACGCAGACAAAGAAATTACCGTCTTCTTTGTCTGCCTGAATGACCGGATCGTATATAACTCAACAGAAATCCATCTGTAACATGATCAGATATCTTTATAATAAGCCGGTGATATCACATCATACTCCCTGCAAGAGCATCCGTTCTCATAGCTGTCACAGCAGTCACAGTTGGAACAATACATATGCGCGTCATTAATATAAAATAAACCGCCGTACTGCATGGAAGTGCGCTGATTCTTAGATTTCTTTTTGCTGTTGTCGTAGTAGGCTCCGTTGGGGATCATCATATTCTCCGGGGAGAAACTGCTGAAATCAAAGAAATGAGATTCCGTACCATGATGTGGTACCTTGATACACCAGTAATGCTCATGAAGCGGAATCCTGCCATCATAGTTTTCTGCGATCATCCTCATGTACTGTGGCTGTACATCTCCGGTAAACAGAAGGTTCAGCTCTCCGTCTCCGGTATTCTGAAATGCCAGACTGATCTTGTGGCGGAACTGACGCAGAAAATGCCCCTGTTTTTCCGCACTTTCCAGAAGTGCCTGAAATTCTTCGGTTGCCTGTAATTCACGGAATTTCTTTTCCAGCTTTTCCGGTTTGAGGCGACGTGCTATCTCTTTTTCGGCCTCTTCCGGAGTCTCTGCTGTATCCTCATCTGCTGCGCCTGTGTCTTCCATTATAAGCTCCAGCTTCTCCTGCGTATATCCTTCGTTTTCCCCACCAGGCTCTGTCTGTCCTGTCAAAGAGCGCCCGGATTCCTCTGCATCCTCTTCCACCAAAGATGCCTCAGACAGTAGAGCCGATTTCGGCTCTGCTTCCGGCGTTTCCTCTGTCATGGACAAAAACAGCTGACGTACCTCCTCCGCAATGTTCACAAGCTCGGTCATTGCATTTTCATGATTCTCAATCAGGGAATTAAATACATCCTCCGTTTCCCGGCTGACTTCACTGAGATCCGGCCAGAGTGCCGTATATTTCCCCTCAAACTCTGAGCCTCTGGATAAAAGGTCGATCTTTACCCTTCTGGCGCAAAGAGCTTCTGCAAGGGCAAAAAGGCTGACACGTCTTCCGGGAAGGCTGGCCTTTTTTGTCACATCCGCAAGGAGCAGAAGCGCCAGTGTGTATTTCATTTCCGGACCGGAAAATACATCCGGAAGATAGATCTTTTCAAATTCGTAGGCATCTCTTCGGTAACGCATCATATAAAGCAATCCGGAAACATGATCCGGATGAAAATGTGTCAGAAGCAGATTTTTTTTGCGGATAGTAGTAAGGTCTGAGATGATCACATCAAAGACCTCTCTCCGTGGCCGCCCTTCGATCTTGCTGTTGGCTGCCCCGAAATCCACAAGCAGGCTGCTTTTTCTGTCACGGATACAGAAACAGTCCCCGAACCCCACATTGTACATTCGTATTCTCATTTATTTTTCCTCTGGTTTCTTATTCAGCTGACCTTTGTTTCTGCAGCTGACTCTTCTTTTTTCTTCTGTTACTGTCTTCATTTCTCAGAACCAGATCTGCATATCATACCAGGTTGCTCCGCCATGACAGGAATCTGCCACACCCAGCTTCTTCAGTCCGTGGCTCTCATAGAATGGGATCATATGCTCCTTGCAGGTAAGGATCAGGGCTTTTTTTCCACGCTCTTTCGCAAGCTCCTTGAAATATTCCACAAGCTCTCCGGCGATCCCCTGATGACGGTATTCCGGGATCACATTCAGTCCGAATACAGTCTGAATCTCCCCGTCCTTTCTGTGAAGAGTGATATCATGATAAAATTCATCCGGGAGTACTGGTTTATCTGTGGTTCCTCCGTTGATAAAGCCTACGATCTGCTCATCCTTTACTGCTACAACGAAATTCTCCGGGAATGCTCCCATACGCTTCACAACTTCCTCATGACTTGCTGCCTCCGCAGGTGGAAAACAGATTGCCTCGATCTCTGCCAGACGATCCGCCTCACCGGGATCTGACAGTCTGATCTGTAAATTTTCTGCCATTTTTCGTGGTCTCCTCTATATTTATTCCGTTTTCATCCGGTTTCGATTCTTTTTTAATTATATCGGGTGAGGGAAAATGCGTCAACGTGTAACCTGCAAAAAAGCCCTCAGTATTCGCACTACTGAGGGCTTCGCTCTTTTGTTTTTGTCTGTCATTATCACAGCACCGACCTGATCAGCTGCTCCGTATACTCTGTCTTCGGATGCTCAATGATCTCTTCCGGTGTCCCTTCCTCTTCCACATGTCCGTCATGCATCACGATCACCCGGTCGCAGAACAGCTGGACAAGGGCCAGGTCATGGCAGATAAAAAGAAAAGACAGCTGGTTTTCTTTTTTTAGCTTCTGAAGCAGTTCCATGATCTGTTTCTGCACAGTCACATCCAGGGCGCTGGTTGCTTCATCACAGATCAGGATCTTCGGTTCCACAGCCAGGGCTCTGGCAATAGCCGCTCTCTGGCACTCCCCTCCGCTGACCTGATGGGGATACCGATCTGCATATTCCGGAGGCAGTCCGCAGGTAAACAGAAGCTTTTCCACACGGTTCCTGGTTTCCTTCTTATTTATCCCCATATTCCGGAGACTTTCCCCGATTCCGTCCCCAAGAGTGCATCTGGGGTCAAAGGATTCTGCCGGTGTCTGAAAAACCATCTGCATTTCCCGGTAGATTTCCCGGAGATTTTTTCCCCTCGCATGTGTGATATTCTTTTCCATGAAAAAAATTTCTCCGGCTGTGGGTTCTGTCAGATGTGTGATCATCTTCGCCACAGTGCTTTTTCCTGAGCCGGATTCACCTACGATTCCTAATACTTCTCCCGTTTTCAGAGAAAAGCTTATGTCTTCTACAGCCGTGAAGGATTTTTTACCGGTGATGAAGCTTTTTTTCAAATGATGCACTTCCAGAATGTTTTTGTTTTCTGTCATCATCTGCCTCCATTTCCGGTACCTGTACGTTTCAAACGAGGTACCGAACTCATAAGTTCTTTTGTATAAGGATCCTTCGGAGCTGTCAGAACCTGAGCTGTTTTTCCGTATTCCCTCACCTTTCCGTTTTTCAGTACCAGAACCTTATCTGCCATTTTTTCCACCACGCTGATATTGTGTGTGACAACGATCATGGCTGTTCCGTATTCCTTACGCATCAGCAGCATTTCCTCAACCACCTGTTTCTGTATGGTCACATCCAGAGCACTGGTAGGCTCATCTGCCAGAAGAAGCGACGGATTCTGCAGCATGGAAATACAGATTCCCACACGCTGATTCATACCGCCGGACAATTCAAATGGGTAGCTTTGCAAAACACGTTCCCCATCCTTGAGGCCGATCTTAGCCATCATCCTGACGGTGCGCTCTGCACACTCTTTACGGTTGATCCTTTCATGCTCCCGCATACTCTCATAGATTTGAGCGCCTACGGTGCGGATGGGACAAAGGGCTGCTCCTGAATCCTGAAAAACCATGGCGATCTCAGGGCCCAGAAGTCTGCGTAATTCTTTTTCCGGCATATCCACTATATTTTTTCCCTTGTACCAGATATCTCCTTCTGTCACCATGCCTTCATTTCCCAGGAGTCCCATGATTGCCTTGATAATAGTACTTTTTCCGCTTCCGGATTCGCCTACTACACCCAGAATCTCCCCCTTATTCAGTTCCAGATCCACATCATGTACAACCGGCTCTCCGTTGTAGCAGATCGTCACATGCTCAAGCTTCAACAACGATTCCATCTTATTTCACTTCCAGATCTGCTGTGATCTCGTAATAATCACATGGATGGGCAGTCAGCCCTGATACATTTGACTTTGACACAAGTCCCATATTCAGATGAGAAACAAAGAAATACGCATCATCATCCAAAATGGTCTGCTGCGCTTCCACAGCAAGCTTGCTTCTCTCATCTGTATCAAAGGTCTCATGCAGCTTCGCCACGATATCATCAAGATCCGAATTGCTGTATTTGCCATAATTTTTGGCAGCATCAGATACAACTGTACTTGTGAAGAAATATTCCGGATCACCGGTAGGTGCAGTTGTAAGCGAACTTACATATACATCAAATTCTCCGTTCTTCGCATATGTCGCATGGTCTGCTGTATTGTTAACATTGACCTCAATTCCAATGTCCTTTAAAGTGGACTGTGCATATTCTGCAAGCTTAGGCTGTTCCAGACGAGTGGGATAGGTCAGCCATGTGATGGACAGCTTCTTTCCGTCCTTATCTGCATAGCCATCTCCATCCGTATCTGTCCATCCGGATTCTTCCAGAAGCTTTTTCGCCTCTTCCGGATCATAGGACGGCGCTTTTACTGCATCGTTTCCATAGGAAAAGCTGCTTGGGAAAGCTCCCACTGCCGGAACACCTCGTCCCTCCATGATCACACTGCAGAAGCCGTCCTTATCGATTCCCATCTCAATGGCTTTTCTCACATTCTGATCCTGCATCAGTTCAGATTTCATATTAAACTGTCCGAAGAAACAGCGGCTTGTTGCTACAGAGCTGATCTGATAGTCCGGATTTCCGTCAAAAAGTGCATAGTTATCATACTGAAGTCCATAGGTTCCCTGTATATCGCCTGTCTGCAATGCTGCTGTCAGGGCACTTCCATCTGAGAAGGATTTTACGATAACGTTGTCTACCTTTACATCTCCGCCCCAGTAATCCTCGTTTTTTACCAGCTTGATCTCTGTTGGGGATACCTCTGTTGCAACATAGGGGCCTGTTCCTGCCACATTTGCAGAGCCACCCTCTCCCTGTACGCCATAATCCATATCAATGATGGCACCATACGGATCACCGAGATAATTGATCAGTGCCGGACATGGTTCGGAAGTATGGATCGTTACTGTCATTCCATCTGCTTCGATCTTATCGATCTTCATATCGTAAGGTGCACGGTCATGGTTTGCGATCAGATCCTCCAGGCACTCCTTTACCGCTTCTCCGTCCATGGTTCTTCCGCTGGAAAATTTCACACCGTCACGAAGAGTGATCTTTACTGTATTGTCGTCTGTAAATTCATAGTCTGTAGCAAGCCATGGCTCTAACTCCATGTTGTCATTGTACTTAAACAGTGTTTCTCCTACGCCATAACGAAGACAGCTCCATCCGGAATAATTGTCGTGAGGGTTTAATCCTGCATCTCCCATTTCTTCACTGTATCCGGTAGTTCCGTAAACAAAGGTAGTTCCTTCACTCTTTTCTTTGCTTTTTGCTGCTGCCGGAACTCCTGTCATGCTCATGACCATTGCCGCAGCAAGCATTGCTGCCAGAATCTTTTTCTTCATAATCTCTGCTCTCACTTTCTGTGTTATGTTTATTTATAAGTGCCTGTTATCCTCTTCTCCTGTTTCGTTCTTTCGGATCCATATAATCCCGGATCGTATCTCCCAGAAGATTAAAGATCATTACCGTAATAAAAATCGCCATTCCCGGCGCAAGTACCATCCACGGTGAAATCTGCAGCATACTTCTTCCATCGTTGATCATACTTCCCCATTCTGCCATTGGAGGCTTTACCCCAAGCCCGAGAAAGGAAAGTCCTGCCAGCTCCATCATCATGGTTCCGATGTCAAGAACTGACGTAACAAGTATGGGGCCTGCAATATTTGGAAGGATATGTTTGAGCAGAAGCTTTCCTGTACTGCTTCCGGAAAGCTTTGCCGCCATAAGATATGCAGAGTCCTTCTGAGTCAGCGTAAGCCCTCTGGCAAGTCTTGCAAACTTCGGCCAGCTGATCACCGCCAGGGCAATGATCGCATTTTGGATACCGCCTCCCAGAACACCTGCTACTGCCAGGGCAAATACCAGTCCCGGGAAAGCCAGGAACAGATCGGAGATACGCATCAGAACGGTATCGGCTTTGCCGCCCTTCCAGCCACAGAAAATACCAATAGCCGTTCCCACCACAGTGATCACCGCAACCAGGAGCAGCGTTGCATAAATACTGGTCGTGCTTCCTATGATCACACGGGAAAGCATATCTCTCCCATAACGGTCTGTCCCGAGCAGATGCTCCGGTCCCGGCGGTTTCTGGGCAAGTGCCAGATCCTGGGCATAAGGATCATAAGGACAGAGATATTTTGCAAATGCCGCTACAAACAGAAGCAATGCTGTGAGCACAAGAAAAAAGACAAGCTTTGCTTTTGTATGATTTTTCCGGATCTTCTGTTTCCGGACTGTGATATTATTTTTTCCACTCATGCTCTGTCACCTCCAAGTCGTACTCTCGGATCCAGATAGTGGTAAATAATATCTGTCACCAGATTTACCAGAACATAAATGACCGCCATCCATGCCACATAGGCCTGGATGATCGGATAGTCACGCATGGTGATCGCATCTACCGCCAGTTTTCCGACACCATCCCACATAAAGATATTTTCCACAATGGCAGTTCCTCCCAGAAGATTACCGATGGACAGCGCCAGCAGTGTGATGATCGTCAGCATGGAAGCCTTCATTACACTCTTCCAGATGATCACACGACTGCGGATCCCTCTTGCCCGGGCTCCGGTCACATAATCCTTATTCAGTTCTTCCAGAACCGTGGCACGCACCTGTCTGGTATATTTTGCAGCCATGGAGATCGCCAGTGTCAGTGTCGGCAGAATAATACTCTGTCCGAGATCTGCATTTGTGACTACCGGCAAAACGCCCAGCCTGATGGACAGAAAATACATCAGGACCATGGCAGCAAAAAAATTCGGCATGGAATTGCCGATAAAGCTTAAAAGTCTTATCAGATAATCTACCCATTTGTTGTGCTTTACTGCTGACAGGATTCCCAACGGGATCGCAAGAACAATTGTAAGAAGGATCGATGACAGAGTCAGCATCATCGTTGCCGGAAGCTTTGAAATAAAGGTTTCATAGACATCTCTGTGAGACACATAGCTCTCTCCCATATCTCCGGTTGCCATTCCCGCAAACCAGGTAGCATATTGTACAAGGAATGGTTTATCAAGGCCATATTCCGCCTTTGCATTGTCAATGACCTCCTGGGATACTGCAGAGCCTGCATTTTCATACATATAGGTTACTGCATCTCCGCCGGCAAGCCGCATCATGGCAAAAGAAAGAAATGTGATCCCGATCAGGACCGGGATCAGCTGCAGCAACCGTTTTATTATATATTTTCTCATATTTTCCTCTCCGCACTTTGTTTCTCAGTATTTCGAATAACAAAAGTTTAACAACACGGCTGTTCTGCCACAACCCCGGCGGGGGGATTTTTCACATTCCATTTTGTCATACATATGTATTCCATTATGCTCTTATATTCTCACACAGTGACATGCGGATAATTCTTTCCAGCCCTCTCCAAGCGACTGTAGCTCTTCATACTCGATCAGCCTTCGTTTTCTCTCTTCCAGCGGATCCGGGATATGGATCGCAGAAAGCAGGGACTGTGTATAAGGATGCTGCGGATTTTCAAAAAGCTCTTTTGTAGGTGCCATTTCTACCAGCTTTCCGTTTTTCATCACACCTGTTGTATCGCTTAAAAAACGTACCATTGACAGATCATGGGCAATAAAAAGAAAAGAAAATCTTTTTTCCTGCTGAAGCTTTTTAAAAAGCATGACGATCTGTGCCTGGATAGAAATATCCAACGATGCGATCGGTTCATCCGCAATGATAAGACGTGGTTCCATGAGAAGGCTTCTTCCTATGGCAACTCTCTGTCTCTGTCCGCCGGAAAGCTCTCCCGGCTTTTTCGACAGAATGCTTTCATCCAGTCCTGTCTCCTTCAGGATTTCCCGAAGCCTGTTTTCCAGCATTTCTCTGTCACGGATCCTGCGGCTGATCTTTACAGGCTCCAGCATGATCTGCCGTATGCTCATTCGGGGATTCAGTGCAGCGCCCGAATCCTGAAAGATCATCTGGATCTCAGTCTGCATTTTCTTCCGCATTCCGAAAGGATCCTTTTTATCCGGCACTCTTTCTCCCTGATAAAAGATCTCCCCGCCTGTAGGCCGGTAGATTCCTGCAAGCGTTCTGGCTGTCGTGGATTTCCCGCAGCCGGTCTCACCCACCAGCGCCATGATCTCACCTTCCCGGATACTGAAGGAAACATCATCCACTGCATGGATCGTATAATCGGAACGGATACGGAAATGCTGCTTCAGATTTCTGGCTTCGATCAGTACAGGCGCCTGTTTCTGTTCTGTTTTCTGTAAAAATGACGCTTCCTTTTTATCCATTTTCTGTTTACGACCGCTGTTTTCCTGTAATCTGTCCTTCAAAATGGAGGGCATTTCTATTTTCGGAGCTCTTTCATCCAGAAGCCATGTGGCTGCATAATGCGTATCACTGACTTTAAACATCGGAGGAGTCTGTTCATAATCGATTGCCAGCGCCTGGGGATTTCGAACGGCAAACGCATCTCCCGGCGGAGGATCCAAAAGAGAGGGCGGCATTCCGGGGATCGGATTCAGCTCCCCTTTTTCACCTGCAAATACAGGCAGAGAAGACAAAAGTCCCCAGGTATAAGGATGCCGGGGATCATAATAAACCTCTTCCGCTGTCCCGATCTCAATGATCTTTCCTGCATACATAACTGCAACTCTGTCTGCGATCCTTGCAACAGCTCCAAGATCATGAGATATGAACACAATACTGATCCCTGTTTTTTCTCTCAGCTCAAGAAGCAGATCCAGAATCTTTGCTTCCACGGTTGCATCCAGTGCTGTAGTCGCCTCATCGGCAAATAATATTTCCGGATCACAGGCCAGTGCAATAGCCAGAACACAACGTTGACGCATTCCACCGGAAAAAAAATGAGGCTGCAGGCCATAGCGCTGTTCTGCATCCGGAATTCCTACCAGCTTCAGCATTTCCACAGCTTTTTTTCTGGCCTCATCCCTGGATACTTTCTGATTTTTGATGATAGCCTCTGTGATCTGTTTGCCAACAGGGATCGTCGGATTCAGCGTCAGCATAGGGTCCTGGAACACCATGCTTACCTTACTTCCGCACAGCTTTTCCATTTTTTTTCTCTTATAAGCTGTGATATTCTCTCCGCAGAGACTGATCTCTCCGCTTTTTACATGTGCATTCGGTGGCAGAAGCTTCATCACACTACGGCACATAACGGTTTTTCCACATCCGGACTCACCTACGATACAAAGTATCTCTCCTTTTTTTACCGTGAGGTCAACATTCCGGACGGCCTGTACCTCGCCGTCCGGTGTGTCAAAGCTTACCGAATAGTTTTTTAATTCCAAAACTGTTTCCTGCATGATCTTTTCCTTATTTTGTAATGGTCCAGTCTTCAATATTCCACATAACACCTACGGAATGATGTCCCAGAACACGTGTGGTATCCAGTCCGTCAAGTCCGGAAACGCCTACATAATCTCCCTGGAGATAAGCAACCAGAAGGATTCCAGGTGCCTCGGCGTATGCCTTTTCGAATTCACTGTAAGCCTCTTTTCTGGCTTCCTCAGTCTCACCGTGACGGCCTTCCTCAAGATATTTGTCCACATCTGCATTGGAATAATGCATGTTATTTCCACTTGCGTCGGTTACAAAGTTTACATATGCCATATCCGGGTCAAACTGTGTTGAATAACCTGCAAGGAATCCATTGTATCCTGCATCCCAGTCAAATTTGGTAACAAGCTTTACTTCCATTTCCACGCCAGCCTGCTTCAGCATATCAGACATGACATTGGCAATATCCACACGCTCTTCTTCGTAATCACGTACCTGGATGGTAAAGTGGAATTTCTGTCCGTTTCTCTCATAGATCCCATCATCGCCTTTTTTCCATCCCAGCTCTTCCATCTTCTTTGCAAAGGTATCCAGATCATAGGAGTAGATATTGGCTTCCTTATCTGTTCCGAGAGGGTTTCTCTGGATCGGGCTGTATGCTGCCTCTCCCTGTCCTGCAAGAACACCTGCAATAATGGAATCCTTATCCAGCGCATAACTCAGAACGCCGATGGAATCTCCGTTTTCCTTCCAGAAATCTGTGCTCATATCCATGGCAGCTCCACGGTAATCTGCTGTGGTGAACTCCCAGTAATTATATCCGTCTTTATCCTTGAACTGAGAAGCATAGTTGGAATTCAGCCATGCAAGATCCGCCTCGCCGGACTGGAGCATGGTTGCCTTTGCAGTCTCATCCGATACTGTACGGTATACAACGGTTTCAATATTCGGAACCTTTCCGTAATAATCTTCATTTCGTTTCAGTGTGATCATTCCGCCGGTAGCATCCCAGTCTTCAAATTTATAACGACCTGTTCCCACCGGATTCTGATTAAAGGATGTAGTATTCACATCCTCTCCTTCCAGAAGATGCTCAGGAAGGATTCCCATGGTAAAGTAATCCAGCATGGCAGCATCATACTGATCCAGTGTAAAGATCACAGTCTGATCATCCGGTGCCTCAATACTTGTAATGTCCTGGTAATTGCTGGTGATACTGGCTCCCAGAGTTTCATCCTCTGTAAGCTCCTTATAGGTGTATACAACATCCTCTGCATTGAAATCTTCTCCATCATGCCACTTAACACCATCTCGAAGCTTAAAAGTATAGGTATTGGTATCCTTGTCAAAGGTATAGCTCTCTGCAAGATCCTCTACCGGCTTTCCATTGGCATCATATTTCATCAGTCCTGAAAAAATAAGATCCGGAAGTTCATCATGGTTATTCAGAAGGGGATTGATCGTACTTTCTGACTCACCTGCATATACCAGAGTTTTGTTTTCTTCTGCCGCAGCTACTGTTACCACACTGCCTGCAGTTGCTCCTGTACATGCTGCGGTCACTGCTGCCAGCGTTATCGCCGCATATTTTCTGCCATAGTTGATTCCTATTCTCTTTTTCATTCTGTTTTCCTCATCTTTCTTTATTTTCAAACCGGTTATCCACACTTCGGAATGTTTTATCACGGTTTGCGTCCAAATATTTTTTCTGACTGCATCAGAGATTGCTGTAATGATTATTTACCTCACTTCTCACAAAGCTTCCCATACTGGTAATGCACATTAAAGTAATGACCAGAAAAACTCCCGGGATCACGATCACCCACCAGGTATTCATGATCAGTGCTTTATTTGCCAGCGAGAGCATACTTCCCCAGGAAACTACATCTGCCGGAAGCCCAAGGCCAAGAAAGCTTAAAGTAGATTCCATGGTAATACAGCTGCTTATCGAAGAGATCACCACAAACATGATCGCCGAAACAAAATTCGGTATCAGATGGTGATACATCACATATCCAAAACTTCCTCCACAAAGTCTTGCATACATCACATAATCACTGTTCCTTATCTGCCGCACTTCACTTCTTACAATACGTGCCAATGCAAACCACCCGGTAATACCGATGATCACAGATATGCTGATCACATCATTGGCCTGAATAACCGCAGACAGGATCAGGATCAGCAGAAGGGTCGGAATACTTCCGCACATTTCCGTAAAGCGCATCATAACCGAATCCACCTTTGGACCTGCTGTTCCGCTGATGCATCCGTAGGTAACACCGACCAGGGTAATGATCGCCGCACCCAGAAGTCCGATCACCAGAGAAACCCTTCCGCCATACCAGATCAGTGAATAGATATCTCTTCCAAGCGAATCCGTTCCAAAGATAAATTCCTTTCCTGGTGGTGTATTCAGATTCTGGAGATAAAAACCTGAGGGATCATGATTTGCCACAACATTTGCAAATACACAGCCCAAAACGATCAGAAAAAGCAGGAACAGGGAAAATACCGGTTTCCCTTTCAGCTTTTCCCGAAATGTTTTTTTCCGTTTTTCAGATTCATACTGCTGCCACCCGGCACCGACTACCTGAAAAAGCTCAGCTTCTGAAAGTTTCCGGTCAGCTACCATACCCTCACCTCCGAATCCTTCATTCTTGGATCGATCTCTTCATTGACAGTCTGTGCAACAAAACTGCTTAAAAATACGATAAATCCCGTGATCAGCACATCGATCATCAGCAGATTATAATCATGATATTTTGCAGATTCCACTGCAAGGTTTCCAATTCCCGCATAATTGAAAACAGCCTCCACAGTTACAGTTCCACCGGTTACATGGGGTACCGAAACTGCCATGATACTCACGATCGTCGGCATTACATTTCGAAGACAATGCTTCCACAGGATCTTTCTTTTGGAAAGCCCCTTGGATCTGGCAAGAAGTACATAATCCTTCCGCACCTCATCCAGGAATTTGTTACGTATCATATATGCGTAATACCAGAGATGGCTGAAGATCATTACTACCAGCGGAAGGATCATATGCTTCATACGATTGCCGATACTATCTGACATTCCCACATCATAGGCACCGCTGCTTGGGAACCATCCAAGATTTACACTGAAGATCAGGATCAGTACCACACCAAGCCAGAAAGCCGGCACATAATAGGCTGCTGTTCCGATCTTGCAGATCAGCCGGTCGATCCACTGATCTTCATGGAGCGTACAGAATATGGCGATCAGAACTGCCAGTATAAAGATCACAATATAAGCAATTCCTCCCAGCACCAGAGTATTTCCAATCAGCGGTCTGATCACATTCATAACCGGCTGCCTGTATTTCAGCGACAATCCGAAATCACCATGGACTACGTTGGTAAACCACCTTACATACTGTACCCCGATCCCCTGATCCAGTCCCAGTCTCGTTCTGGCCGCAGCCACTTCCTCACTGGTCATCATTTCCAGGGAATCTCCGTAAAAGGACTGCAGGGGATCTCCCGGTGCCAGTCTCGCCAGCCAGAACACCACCACAGACAGCAGAAACATAACCACTGCAAGCAGAAGGATCCGCTTCAGGATCCGGATGACGAGTTTATTTTCTTTGTTCATAATTTTCCTTTCCCACTGCCCTTTACAGTTCAGACAGACATTCATATTTCAAAAGCAGTTATGGTATTCAAAACCATAACTGCTTTTGAAAGGGTCGTGTTATTATTCGACAAAACATTTGTATGCACAAATAGGAGTGCGCGGAGGTTATGTGCATCACAGTGTTTTTATATACAGCACGCGGAGTGTGCTGCTGATATCATTTTATCATTTAACAGATTTCGTACAACCCCGGTACGGGGATATTGGACAGTCGGGTTTTGCATGGATGTGTATTCCATATAAAAAACGGGACTTTTCTGTATCAGGAGCCTGTGTCCCGTGCAGAAAAATCCCGTCTGGTCTTTTGCTTTATTCTTTTATCACTTCCCGGAAATCTGAAGCCTTTCCTTCACGAATCCCAGAAAATCCTTTCCCTGTTCACTGAGCTCTTCACCTCTCCGACAGATGCACCCGTAAACAAGTTTCTGGCCTTCTCCCGGAAATGTATATTTCACGGAGGAATATCCCGGATCACGGCCGGAAAGATCCGCACCACTGATATTACACAGCTCTCCGGAGCCAAGAAGACGTTCCACGATATAATCACTGTTTGTTACGACTACAGTCTCTGCCTCCACTGCGGAATGACCGTTTTCCTCTACAAGGTTCCGGTAATTATCCGGGGAAAATTCATCGGGAAATCTCTGGATCAGCCTGAGCTGGGACATATTAAAATCTCCCTCATCTGCTGTATCTGCTTTCCCTTTCCCGGTATAAATATTTACCTCGGTTTCCGTCAGCAGCTCAAATTCCAGGTAATTCCGGGAAAGAAAATACTGGAACGCTGCCAGCTGATTCTGCATCACATAGGCGAATCCCATATCATCCTGTCTGGCTTTTACACGTTTTATGATCTCATGGGTATCTGCTGCGTAAACCTGATAATGAAGATCATCGCACTTATGTGCTTCATAATACGTTACGAAGGTATCCGCAAACCAGGAGCTGGGATGAAAGCATACACACAGGCTGCTTTTTGCAAGTGGCTGTGCCTGCATTTCCAGTTCATCTATATTTTCCAGGATCCTCTGCACATGGATATATGCACGCTCTCCTTCCGGTGTCAGCTCTATGCCCTTTGCATGACGAACAAACAGCTGAGTACGCATATCGTCTTCCATGGAACGGATCACCTTGCTTACATTTGACTGCGTGGTAAAAAGCAGCTCTGCAGCCTGGCTGAAGGAGCCTGTTTTGGCACAGGCCGCAAAATACTGGATCTGTTTGATATTCAGCATGCTCCTACCTCGTTTTCTTCGCAAAGATCAAAAACATCGGGGTCGGATTGTAAAACTCGTCTTTTTCTGTATAAATACGTTTGCTGATACCAAGATCAAAGGAAAATTCTTCCACACCTGTACGGCTCAGCGTTTCCAGATCCCATGCCGGACGCAGAAAAGAGCTGATAGGCAACTGCCGCTTGATATCCTCACATTCCTGCATCAGTTCATCCTGGATCTGATGATGGGCATGATTCTCCGGAAGATCCGCAGTGTCCGCAAAGTCTGCTGCCCCGTAATTTGCATCCAGATTTATCATCACTCCGCCCGGTTTCAGTACGCGGAACCATTCCTGATAAGCATGCTCCGCGTCCGGAAGTGTCCAGGTAAGATTCCGGGATACGATCACATCAAATTCCTCATCCGGAAAATCCGGAGCTTCTGCATCCATCACCATAAACCGGCAGTCTGCTTTTTCTTCCTCAGCCAGCTCCTTTGCATGAGTGATCATATCCGGCGTCAGATCGATCCCGGTTACCTGATGGCCTTCCTTTGCAAGAAGAATGGTAAAAAATCCGGTTCCGCAGCCTACATCCAGGATCCTGAGATTCTTTTTCTCCGGCAGATACTTCTTAAGCTCAGCCATCCAGCGGCCTGCAAGTGCACTGTGAAGCTCTGCTCTTCTCTGTTCCAGAAAGCTGTCGCTGCGCCTGGTCCAGTACTGAGCGATCCTTGTTTTCCGCTCATCTTTTTCTCTTACGATATTTCCGTAGGTGATCACAGGGCCGCCTTCCACAACCTGAAGGCTTGATACCTGATAAAGGATCACACCATCCATGTCTGCACGACAGATTTCCTGGACATTTCCCTCATAATCACGGATCTCTCCGAGATACTCATCCTGATGAACGATATCGCCTGGTTTCTTCACCGGGTACCAGAGACCGTTGACACTGGCACACTGGTAACGTACGTCATCCATCTTCAGAGGATAATAGGTGCTGTGGGAGCGGATTCCTCTGTAGGCCCCAATGCTGCAGAGAATATTCCGCACATCCCGGCGCATGGAATCCACTTCCTCCCGCTGCCAGGTTCCCATACATCCCCTTTCCAGAAGCACAGCCGGAATATCGCAGGTACTTGCCGCATAATTATAGGCGCCGCCTGTACTCACATTTGACTGTACCATATATGGGACATCAACCTGCTCTGCCATTTTTCGAGAGGCTTCCACGATCTCCGGCTTTGCCACGCCCGCAAAATATACATACGGAGTCAGCTCCTCATAATCGTCACCACCGTGAAGATCGATATAATAATCCGCCTTCCGGATCAGGGATTCTGTGATAGCTGCCGCCAGACGTTCCATTTTTGTTCCGTCCTTTTTGCCCGGGAAAACACGGTTCAGATTTTTTCCGTCTTCCCAGCTGATACTGCCTGCACGCTTCTCAAAGTCTTCCCGGTTCAGCACTTTTACCAGAACCAGCTGGCCCTTTACCTTTTCCGGCTTCAGCCGCTTCGACAGCTCAATCAGAGTCTGGATTCCCACATACTCTCCTGCATGAAGACCTGCTGTGACGAGAACGGTTTTTCCCGGATCTTTTCCACGGATGATGGTTGCCGGAAGGACAAATTCTCCATCTCCGAGTTCAAGAAAGCCTTCTGTTTTTTCTCCTGCCGCAACCGGAAGATTCAGGAAATGATCCGGCTTTACACCGGTTACCATAAACATCGGTGTGGACTGATAATTCAATCTCTCTTCCTCACTCCAGACCGTTTTCCATATTTCTGTGTCTGTGCGGATTCCAAGAAGTCCTGCTTCTCTGAGAGTTTTTACGTCCCAACGGGGACGGCTGATCTTTGACAGCGGTACCTGGAGGGCAATCCGTTCCATGCGCTCAATATCTGTACAGAGATAGTGATCATCCAGGCTGTTGTTTTCCACATTTTTCCGGTCGTGTTCGTAGGCCTTACGCTGTTCTTCCTCATAAAGATAGCCATACCAGTTGGCATCAAAATTCAAAAGCCTTCCTCCTGCCTTCAGTACACGGACCCACTCTCTGTAAGCAACATCAGGATGTTCCAGATTCCAGGTAAGATTTCGTGAAATGACCACGTCAAAGGTATTATCCTCAAAATCCAGCTTCTGTGCATCCATCCTCCAAAAACGGATGTTCCGGCAAAGGTCTCCCGCATTTTCCTTTGCCTTTTCCAGCATTCCTTCCGTATAATCTACTGCATCTACATGATATCCGGCTTCTGCCAGGATCACAGGAAAAAATCCGGGGCCTGTTCCGATATCCAGGATACGGATCTCTTCCTTGGGCTTGTCCGGAAACTGACTGGTCAGTACCTTAAGCCATGCGTTTTTCTGCGTTCCTGCAAGCTCTTTATGATTCACTTCGGAGTACCCTTCTGTACGGGTGCTCCAGTAAGATTCGATTTCATCGAGAAGTTTTTCCACGTTGATTCCTCCGCACTTTTCTATTCACGTGAGGGAAATCAGGTCCCCCACAGGTCACGTTTAATGTACCAAATTGTCAGGGTATTAACAAGCCCCTGGGGGGGATTCCCCACATTGCTCTGCCGATAAAATTTCCGAATGCCAAACACTGCTTCCGTACTCCTGTCCACCTTGTAATTCTCCGAATGCTGTGGTATCATCCTGGCTGTAGTAGTTCAGTAATATAACCGAAATTGAAAGGATGGTTCATATACAAATGACAACACAGGAACTGGCCTATGAAGTTATCAGCCGTTTAAAAAAGGAATATCCTGATGCAGACTGTACACTGGATTATGATGATGCCTGGAAGCTTCTTGTAAGTGTCCGTCTGGCAGCTCAGTGCACCGATGCCCGGGTCAATGTAGTAGTTCAGGATCTCTATGCAAAATACCCGGATGTGGCAGCCCTGGCAGCTGCAGAGCCGGAAGCGATCGAAGCCATTGTACGTCCCTGCGGTCTTGGAAAAAGCAAAGCCCGGGATATCAGCGCCTGTATGCGCATTCTCCACGAACAGTATCACGACAAGGTACCGGAAGACTTTAACGCACTTCTGAAGCTTCCCGGTGTGGGCCGAAAAAGCGCAAACCTGATCATGGGTGACGTATTCGGCAAGCCTGCCATTGTAACAGATACTCACTGTATCCGCCTTTCCAACCGCATCGGCCTTGTCCATGACATGAAGGATCCGAAAAAGGTGGAAATGGCTCTCTGGAAGATCATCCCTCCGGAAGAAGGCAATGATCTCTGCCACCGTCTTGTCAATCATGGAAGAGAAGTCTGTACAGCGCGGACAAAACCTTACTGTGACCGCTGCTGTCTCAATGATATCTGCGAAAAAAATGGGATCTGAATGTATGCAGTTCAATAAACCTTCAGACCCCGGAAAGGAAAAACATAATGAATTTCAAAAAACTGGAAAATAATCTCCTGGACATGATCCAGGAACAACAGGTAAAGATCGGATACATGAGCGGAGTCACCCGTTTTTATTATCCGCTGCAGTCTCTGAACCGCCTTCTTGGCACAGAGCTTACGGAAGAAGAAATGCAGCATGCAATGGAAGAATTCTCAGATTATGCCTGTGACCGTCTTGGAAAAGTAACAGCTTCTTCCAAAAACGGGCGTTTCTGCATCACCCTGCCGCCTCAGGCCTCGGACTACGTTCACGAAAACCGAAAGCCAAGTGAATTTCTGGTACGCTTTATAGGCACAGTTGCCCGTCATGGCTGTACTCTGGATGAAGTGATGGACGTTTTTCATGCTTATTCCGACCATGTACACGTAGAAAAAACAACCGGAACCGGATTTGATTATCTTGTATATTTCGAAGACGGGATCCCAGATGACTACCGGTATTGTCTGTCCCTGGAGGGTGAGCATATGATCTATCATAAGTTTACACCGGAGGACTATGAAGATTTCGGATTCTGATCTTAGAACACCGGACAAGTTTCCACCCACTGCTTATTGCTTTTCGCAACCCTGCAGGAGATTTCCTGGATTTGATTAAAAAACCGCCGGTCTGCAGACAGATCTTCAAAAAAATCCTCTGCAGATCGACGGTTGTTTTTATTTTCTATGCCCGGAACTTCTTCTGCATCTCCCGCACCATATCTTTCCTCTTAAACAGAAACAGCCATACCAGCATCAGGAAACTGACGCATATGCAGATCAGCGACGGATACAGCACCGTCACCACACCGGCAACCAACAGGATCACAGGAATCACTCCTCCGAAAGCTCCTGCTTCCAGAAGATAGATCATATACTCCGCCACCTCCAGCTTCTGTACCGCAGTGATCACCCACATGGAGCAGATCACAGCAAGCGCAGCCAGAGGAAGCAGATAATCCACAGACCAGCCACGCCAGCCGGTAAACACATCCCAAAGCACTCCTGCAACAGCTGCGATCACCAGCTGCCACATCTCATTCTTCAGAAGATTCCTCCGCTTCACATAAGCCACTGAAACCATCAGCCAGGTGCAGAACGCCCCTGCAGTCACAAACCAGGCCCAGCCTATATGACCATCCAGCAGATAATCGATCAGATTACATACCACAGCCAGCACAATACACAGAAATGTAAAGCTTTCAAAAAGCTTCATCTGCTGCTTCTGCTCCTCTTTCTGTCCCGGAAGATCATTCTCCCGAATTGTACAGGACACCTGCTCATTTTTCAGTCTCTCCACAAAATTCCGCTCAATATTTCCATTGGGGATCTTGGACGTAAAACTTAAAACCATCTCATCACCAAAAGAACAGGAACACAGCTGCAGACTATCCGTGCTTGCAAAAAGTCCGAATCTCTGAATATATTTCCGATATTCCTCCGGCATCCGGATGATCCCCACATTGGAATAGATCGCCGTGATTGACCTTCCTCCCAGGGTCGTCCCGGCAAGAAGAAACGGGGTTTTGATCTCCAGTGGTACCAGACGCAGGATCGGATTCTTCTCCAGGCTTACGAGATCATTAAGCTTTGCTTCGATCACGTCCTTACTCAGTTCCTTTGCAAACTGCTCCTTTACGGATTTCAAAATATCCTCAAAGGCTGTATCAGACTGAAAATAACAGCTTATCTCAATCCATCCGAAGAAATTTGCCATAGACCGGGATGGAAAATAATTTCTCAAATTTACCGGGATCATCAGACCAATGGGCTTTTTCACCTGATTCTGAGGCACTTCTTCATGGATCGCCCAGATAAGTGTTGCCGTAAGAAAAACCGTGATCGACACACCGGCCGCTTTTGCACGGGCGTGGATTTCTTTTACCGGAATACAGACTTCCGTGATACTCATATCCTCCTGCCTGAGCTTCTCACCTTTTAGCTGGAAGGCAGGCTTCTTGGACTCTCTCTTTCTTGGCGCATCGGAGGAATAATACTGAGAAAAGCTGTCCTCCTCCATATCCCTGCCCGTAATGTTCTCATCCGGAAAAAGCTCCGGGAGCTCTGCGGATGGGTGCATCTCCTGAAGATAATTTTTCACCAGCTCCATCAGAAAATGCATGGCTCCCGTTCCATCCGTCAGCGCATGAAACACCTCGAAATTGATCCTGTTCTTATAGTAGCTCACCCGAAAAAGAAGCGTTTTTTTGTCCGGAATATAAAGTCCGCTGCAGGGTGCACCTGCTTCTTTCTTTACTAATGCCGGAATATCACGTCTCTCCAGATAAAACCAGAACAGTCCCTTTCTTAAAACTGCGCGGAAAAGAGGATATTTTTCCAGTGTCCTCTCCAGGGCTTCCTGCAGTGTTTCTTCTTTTATCTCTTCTTTCAGTTCACAGTAAAAACGAAATACCCTGGTGTCATTCTTTCCTGTCACCGCCGGGAACGCCAGCGCTGCGTTGTCAAGTTTTCTCCACTGTGCATATTCGTTCTTCATGATGCTTTCCTTCTTCCTGTTCCTCTGTTTCCAGAAAACGATTTACATATGCAAAGCTCTCCTGCACATGCAGAAATTTGATTCCCAGTGCAAAATACCCGTGAAACGCACCTGCGATCCTGTGCACTTCCACACGATTTCCCGCTTCCTTCAGCTTTTCACCAAATGCCTCTCCTTCATCCCGAAGAGGATCGAACTCAGCGGTAAGTATCAGTGTATCCGGCATATTTCGAAGATCCTTCTCCAGGATCGGCGCAAAATAGGGATTCCTCCTGTCTTCCGGACAACTCTCATAGAGTTTCAGATAATCTTCCATCTTCTCTGCTGTGAGAAGATATCCGGTTCCGTTTGTTTTTACGGATTCAAAGGGAGAGTCTTCCGTATAACAGTTGTTCAGTGCCGGATAAATAAGAATCTGTTTTTTCGGAAAAAATTCTCCGCGGTCTCTGGCCATCATACATACAGCCGCTGCCAGATTTCCGCCTGCACTATCTCCCATAATGGTGATACGATCCGGATCCGTATTCAGAAGAAAACGATTGGTGTAAAAAATCTTCGCAGCTGCATAACAATCCATCAGTCCCACCGGGAAACGGTATTCCGGTGCCAGCCTGTATTCAACAGACGCCACGATCTGACCGGTAGACTGTGCCATTCTGGCACAAACCCGCTGATAATTCTCTACACTTTCCGTAACCCAGCCACCGCCATGGAAAAACAGGATCACCGGTGGTTTTTTTCCGGAAGCGGCACCGTTTTCCATGTCCTCTTCTGTTGGAAAAAACAGACGGATCGGCACTTTATAGTCTCCGTTATAAACTTCCGCATCCAGTGTCCTGTAAAAGATCCTCATAGGATCCATCTTCTTAAGATCTGCCAGCTTTCTGGAAGCCTCCACTTCGATCCCGCCATAGGAAAGAGCATGGAGCACTGTCCGCACGGCACGTGGCATAGCAGTTTCTCTCCCGGTCGGAATGCCCGGAACTATGACCGGGCGGCTTCTTCTGTTTTCTTTTCTTGTATAGATATATTTTGTTTCTGTTCCATATCTTCCAGGAATGCAGACTTGTTTCACGCAGGTACGCCTGTAGGCAATCCTCTTCAGAATCTCATGATCTGTACGGATGATCACTTCCGTTCCCTTATAGCCCCGGATATAATATCTGTTTTCTTTCTTTTTTATACGTGGTTGTCTCAATCGCAGTAAATATTTTCTGATTACTTTTTCCTCCGTGGATTTTTCCTTTATTTTCACCTATGATAGCATCCGCAGTCTATGAGTACAAGTCATAGTAAAAAATATACTGCTGCATGATCCCACGCATTCCTCTGTATCTGCGGTTGGGAAATCCTCTTTTGTAATGCACGTCCATGACCTGACGGATGTGGGTATCTATGGGAAATGCATCCATATGATGCAGTGCAAACAGGCAGATACACTCAGCTACCTTTTCTCCCACACCACAGAGCTTCATCAGCTCCTTCTTTGCCTGATGGTAACGCATATTATAGATTTTTTCCAGAGAGATCTGGCCGGATGCAATGGTCCTGGCCGTTACTGCGATATATTTTGCCCGGTATCCCAGGCCGCATCTTCTTAACTCCTCTTCCGTTGCCTGACTCAGCGCCTCTACAGTCGGAAAAGCGTAGTATTCCACACCTGCAGATGAAATTTTCCGCTCTCCGTATTTCCGGCAGATGGTTTCGATACATTTGCGGATACGCTTGATATTGTTCTGCTGAGATATCAAAAACGTAACGATCATTTCCCAGAGATCCTGTCTTAATATCCGTATCCCGTCTCCTGCCTTTATTGCGGCACCCAGATATTTATCCCGTGGATTAGCCGCATTCATGTAAGCTTCATAATCCGTATCCAGATCAAAATAAAGCACCCAGTAACAGATAAACTCCTCCTGAGAGCAGCAAAAATCCACCACTCCGTCTTTCTGATGCATTTCCAGATACTGGTCTCCCGCCACCATGGAAAAATGTCCGTCTCCAAGCTTTTTCATCCGGAAGCACTGTCCGGAATCGCATATTTTATCAAGGCTGAAATGTTCCAGTTCTACTGTGATCATGTCTGTTCCTCTCGTAAATATTTTTCCTTATATAATGTTCTGTATTCTCTTGGTGTCATCCGGTACCGTTCCCGGAATACCCGGTTAAAAGTCCTCTGACTTTCAAATCCCGCATTCATACAGATATCCGTAATACTTTCATCACTACATTCCAGATGGATCGTCACATAATTCAGTCGCTGCTCATTGAGAAACTGATTGAAATTCCGGTGAAAGGTTCCGGAAAAAACTCTGGACAATGTGAACCTGCTGATGCCCAGATCTCTGGCCATCCGATCCAGAGACATCTCCCTCCTCCATATGATAAAGCTCCTGTCCCATACCAAGCTCCAGAGTTCCCTCTGTGATATAGATAAACTCTATGGAGTTATGAAGATGGGGTGAAGCATGGGCTGAGGTCCGCAGATGAATATGGAGATTCTTCTTTTTTTCTTCGTACACTGGAAACATAGATTTTTCTCTCCGCAATATTTGACTACTTTTTCTGTGTTTTTGGCACGTAATATTTCCGAGAGTTTATTATAATGCATTTGTAAGTTAAAGAAAAGAGGAGGAAAACAAAATGAAAAAAATCATAGAATTTATCAAATATGCGATCAAATGCTACATGGAGATCAATGCAAGAAATCCATACTTCCGCTAAGAAGATCCACAATAATATCTGAGGTCACGGATATTTTGTATGGACCATGCGCATGAAAAAGCTGAATAAAGGTCAATAAATGACTTGTGCGAAAATAATATCACCTGGCATCATGAAGTATCTCCAAAGCCCGTTTATATCTTCCATGCAGCCGTGATATCTGTTCAGCAGACATATTTTCGCAGTCAGAAAGACGTGTTACATCAGAATTGTGGAGCAGATCAGCCTGCTTCACTTTTTTTGCGATCGGATTTTTCCGAAGATTCCGGATATAATCGAAATAATTCATATTCTTATCTCTTGTAAGACAACGTAATGCCTCCACAACCTCTTCCGGAAATTTTCCGGTAAGATCCTCAAATGTGATCTCTGTATCTTCTATCACATCGTGCAGAAGTGCCGTACATACACTGAGTTCATCATCCATTTGCTCCGCTACATGAAATGGATGAAAGATATAAGGTGTCCCGCTTCGATCTGTCTGTCCATGATGTGCCTCGTATGCCACCTTCATAGCTTTTTTCGTCAAAGCTGTATAAATCATAGCTGTGCCCCCCGTCAGGTCTTTCGAACCCCCGTTCATACTCTGTATTACACAGTATAGCATCTATATTTCCTACATACAAGGATAAAAAGTTTTATATATCTATCATTTTTACTTATATACGACAATTTTCTGATTATAATATCCTCAAAACTCTGCTGTTCTTGTTACTTTTCACTGGTAATGTTCCGCGAGGTGTTTTTTGTGAGCGAAGGTCACAGAAAACCCGAGACATACCGC
>ERZ791834.204-NODE-204-length-52599-cov-7.58528_pt1 | contig 52599 bp, 56 predicted proteins | sample MGYA00510293_ERZ791834 | MGnify/ENA primary metagenome ERZ791834 (study PRJEB30046, sample SAMN00715253) | human gut metagenome | study: EMG produced TPA metagenomics assembly of the A metagenome-wide association study of gut microbiota in type 2...
TCAGATTCATTAAGAAATGTCTCTTGAAGTGTCTTAAATTACGATACCATTATACTCTGCCTACTTTCTGGGCAATTATTCTGCTGTGTACTTCTAAATTAGTATTTCCTTTTTGATAACACCAAACAAAGCCTTTCTCACATGTACAAGTAAATCCAAGATTTAAAAGTTCTTGGTGTGTCCGATATCTATCCTCTTTCCTTATTAGAAAATCAACATCTCCCATTGTTCTTAGTTCCGGAATCGGATAACATTGCTTTAAAATATAACCTTTCATCAGAACATGTATGATTTTATTCTGTCTCAAACGCTCCTCTACCTGAAGCATCTCCCTATCCTGCTCCGTACTATGGCTGATTGCTCCATAAAAATGTGTCTGTAGCTTCTTCAACACACTTTCTTCTGGCTTTTGAATACCAGAATTTTTTTTAATCACTGCATATAGCATTCCAGCAATATTATGTTTTACAGCCACGTCACAGACCTCTTTCCAGTCAACCTGTTGTGGAAATATTACTTTTTTATCTTTATTCCCAATATAGCTTTGTAATAACTGTATTATAGCTGCCTGTGTTGTATTCATATCTGTCCTTATTCCTTCCATATCCTAAGCCAATAATAATATATGACTCCACCTAAAGTATTATAAAACAACTCCGATAACTGAAAAACTCCAACATAAATAAGCACTTGCAAAAACCCAATCGACAGTGAAAACATAATCTACGTCCAAAGCTCATGCCTTCTCTTCCTTTATCTGTTTTTCATTTTTCTTCACGTATTTCTTTGTTATGACTATTAATAATACCTCGATAACTCCTACTATGAAGGATATGATTCCAACAATATTACCAGTCATTGTTAATTGCAATATCTCCACATCATGCCCCTCTCTTCTGTACATTTCCTGTCATATATGGTTTATTTTTTCAATTTATACAGACAAAAATAAATCAATCCGCCACACATTCCTCCAAAAGTATTGTAGCATAAATCTGACACCTGGAAAGTACCTAAATGAAATAACACCTGAACAAACTCGATTATCAATGAGAATATCCCTACTATCTTGATACTCTTCCATATCACATCTTTCAAATGTAATTCTTCTCCTAAAATTTGTTCCCTAAAAACCCCAAAAAGCAATACGGTAAATGGAACAAATAACATAAAATTCTCTATAGATTCTGTTGTAAGATTTCCATCTGCATCATATAATCCCCATCCTCCCATAACTTTACCTAACGGATCAAACCATATCTGCCGGTTCAATACTGTCCGAAATAAAATCATGGTTGTATAAAACACCAATAAAAATATTCTACGAAAAATTGATGAACTACGAAATCCCTGACACCAAACATGAGCCATTTGAGGAAGAAAATTGTTAATCCTCCAATGATGTTCCTTTGCGTACAAAAACACAAACATTCCAACTAATGCCAGCAAAAGAGCTGCCCAGAAAGGTTCATAAAGAGCAGTTAATACACTACGAATTATGCTGTTTATTACCTGTTGTATTATTTCCATTTCATCACCACACTATTACTTATAATTGAGCACTAAACCGTATATTCTTCATCAAATAATAAGTTTAATTCTTATTTAAACTTTTCCATTCTCAACCTTTGTAAATTTTTTGTGAAATATAACAACTATCAATCTAAATAAAAATACCATTACCTCTGTTGTTGATGATAATAAACATAATGTGTATATACTTAACTTTCCTAAAACAATCAATGCAACAAGTCCCAAAATTTGTATTACCATCCCTACAACATTAGACATATTAGCCCACTTTGATAATCCCAATGGAACCATTACAGGGAAGCAAAGAATATATGTCGGTAAAATAACTAACAAAATAGGTAACAAACATCTCAAAACATTACCTGCTTCTGCATATTCTGCACCAAACAGCCAAATACATATAGGTTCTGCCAGTACAAATACCACTGTAACTCCTATAATAATTATCGGCATAAATATTAACAATATCTTCTTTACTAGCCTATAATTTTTTTGTTTAATCATATACGGATATAAACTATCCGCTATAGGACCACTTGCTGTTTTTCCTAATGAAATTAATTTATCGGCTGAAGTATAATATCCAACTAGCGGAGAAGATCCGTAAATAAAACTTAAAATAATAGTATTAACAGCTTGATATGCCGTAGAAGCAGCACGTGATACAAAAAATAATGCTGAATCTTTTACTAAATTCTTTATAAATCTAAAATTCGTACACTGAAATTTAACTTGATAATTTTGTGCCATATCATGGAACATTACAAAAACAGCAATGCTATTTCCTAACATTACAAAAAGAGGGATCATCCAATAATCTACAGCTTCTTTAACAAAAATAAATGTTCCTAATGTCGCAGCACCTTTTATAATAAATGTTCTTACTGTTATAATTTTCATCTTTTCCATTCCACGATAAAAAAAATCTGGCATTAAAGCATTCGCTATCGTTGAAACCATGTATAAAAGATAAAAAACTGCATCCTGTTTCATGCTTTCACTCATAAACACAAAACAGCCAAAAACAATAGTAAGAATTATACTTAAAGTTAATTTAACACATGTTACCGCAGTTATTATTTTACCTAATTTATCTTTATCCTCTCTATTTTCAACTACTTTTTGTGTTGCTGACAAAATAAAGCCAAAATCTAGTATAATTTGAACATATGCCATATATGCTACTGCAATTCCTACTTTCCCGTAAACTGAAGGCCCTAGCACTCTCGTCAAATACGGTACTGTAAGAAAGCTGAAAAACTGCGATGAAAAAGTTAAAATATATAAAAAAATAGTATTGCTAAAAAGAACTTTATCTTGTGCGTTTATATTAATTTTTTTATTTTTCATTAAATCCGCCCCATTAATTTTTTTAATCTAATTCTTGTCCTAACAGGAATATGCCATAATATAAAATGCTTAATTTTTTCTTTTAATCCCCTCTTTGAACAATATTTTTCTTTAAAGTCATTATTATTCATCTCTTTTAAATCATAATAAAAATCATGTCTTTTATTTGGACGTTTAACTGGTTCATGTAATTGTTTATTTAATTTGACTTCTTTTTCATAGTCAGCAATTACATATTCAAACTGCTCTTTAACACCATTCCATAATTTACTTCCTTGCTCAGTATTAACAACTATAGACGATAATGATCTTCCCAATAAACTTTTATATGCATTACTATTAGCACAATCTCCTATTGTTATATCTCCACATCGTTTTGCTTGTGCATATTTACAATTATAACATGATTCTCTATAATTGTTACCTTCAATAAATGACTGATAAAAAGGATCTTCAAAAGCCTCTATTATCTTATAGTGCTTTTTTCCTGAATACTCTTTATTCTTATTCTTATTTTTATAAAAATAAGAATAAGAATAAGAAGTTAACAGATATTTATTTCTCTGTCTAAATGTAAAATCTGAGTATTCTTCTTCTCCTCCATACATTTTTTTCATGTAATCTGAGAATGCATAAGCACTAGGTACGCCATGACAAATTAAATCTAACGTAAAAAGATAATCTTTTTCTTTCTTTACTATTTTCCGCAAACCCGCAACTTGGCAAGGTGTTCCACTGAATAATACATATTTCCCTGCTTTTAGTAAATCAATAATTACCTCAAAACAGTTTTCCATATCGCTTTGGATATATTTAGATCCCTGCATTTTCCGAACATCTTCCATAGTATTTACTATCTTATGTTTTAAATTTAATCCATCTTCTAATACTGCCCCACAAACATATCCATTCAATTTCTCAATAACATACTGAGCACATAAAATAAACGCTCCACCTGATGAACTTTTTTCTACTATTGCTTTATTTTTTCCAGTTGCTGCATATACTTCGAGGTTATCATATAATTGTGTTGGAACATCTGCCGGACATATTTTTAAACATAATCCACAATCAATACATTTTTTTTGATCTATTTTCGGATAATTAAATTGTTCTTCATCAACTTGCATTTCTACACATTTTTGTGGACATACCGTTATGCAAGCGGAACACCCCGTACAATTATCCTTTGATATCATACTAATATTTTTCATATCTTCAACCCCAATTTTGCATTATTCGAATTCTACTGCATTTAATAACCATTCCTTGGAATCTTCACGCAAAACTTCTAACTTATTATTTACTTCGTCATAATTGATTTCCTTATATCCTTCTGCGGGCATATCTAATCGTTCTGCTATCCCCAAATTTTGCAATAAATTAACGATACGCAATGGATTCTCTGAATGCTTAAATGGTACAAAATTTCGATTTAAATTAATGGAAAAAGCCGTTCCATGAAATGAATCCGTAAGAATCAACTGTGCATTCATAAACAATGCAATAAAATCTTCTATAGATGCTCCCATTATTTTCTTATTGGTTACTTTCCAAGTATAATTTGTAAATTGTATAGACCACACAGGACAATTGAATTTTTTTGAATATTCCAATACTCTATCCTGATAACTTGATTTTTTTGAAGAAATAAAGTAAGTCAGTATATATTTTTCTTTTATATCAAATGCCTTGGATTTTTTTCCCAATAAATCTACCCATTCCTTTTTATTAAATAAAAAAGTCGGATCCATCAATACTTTTATTTTTTTATCTGTCAGGTCTTGCAAGCACTTTTTAGCATATTGTTCACGTACACTGATATAAGAAAACTTTTTAAATGCTTCTTTAAAAATATTATTTTCCGTTTCTGTAGGTTCTTTACTTCCTAAACTTGATGCTACGGAAATACGTCTTTCTGCTTTTCCAAACTGTAATAAGAAAACAGGATCTATTCCCCCAGTTATTAATGGATTCCAAATCTGATCACTTCCAGCAATTAAAATATCATACTTCATATCCTGGACTTGTTCTATCTTTGTTGCACAACGCTCTGTTAAATGGTAATAATTTTCTACATTTTTAAAACCTTTGTTGTAATACTTTTTCTTACCAAGCAATATGTTTTTCATCAAGGATGTAACATAACCTATTATTTTATCATTCTCTTTATAAGACCATTTAAATATCCTATGTTCATAAGGATTAATATAATTAATTATATCAACCTCATACCCTTGTCTTTTTAAAAATTCTGAAGTAGCAATTGCTTGTAAACATACTCCATAATTATTTGCTTTAAAAAAAGTAACAATACCTATTCTTTTCATACTTTTCTCCTTGTCTCACAATAATATTTCTCATATAAAATCATTAAAATAATAAAACTATAGAAATAATGCTGGTATGTGTAAAATCCATTTAAAAATGCTGGAAGCAAAATATAAAATATTAATAAAGTTTTAATTATAATATCTCTTCTAGTCATCCTTACAATTTTTTTCCCAGTTTTATACAACATATATACATATAATAATGTTCCTATAATTCCTACACTAAGCAAACAATTTATAAAATCATTATGTGCCCAAATTGCCAAATTAAAGTTCTTTTCATTTACCATATAAACATATTGAAACCCATTTCCTAGTAGCTTTTGTATGATGTTATAATTTCGAAATGCCAACAAATCAACTACCCAAAAAGCCGTCCTTCCGTTAGTAAGCCTTCCTAAAAAATTCATATCTGTATATTGATTATTAACTGAAAAAGAAAATTTTTCTATCATTGATGAATTCAAAAACACGTACGACGCACAAATAATTGCAATAGGAAACACTAACAATTTTATTGAAAAATTTCTTATATTGTATGCATAAAAAAAGAAACAAACAATAACAATTGGAACCAAGAATGTTCTTGCACCACTTTTTAAAATTGCAATTATGCTAGGAACAAAATAGATAAATGACGTTATATTTTTTTTATTTCTAATTATATATAATGAAAAAACTAATAATAAACAAGCTCCTGAAGACATAGTATGACTCGCATTAGTATAGCCTATAAAATATGAACCATCCCACTGTGATGAATCATAACATCTAGCATCAAAAAATCCTATACAAAGAACTATATCGCACAATATTACAATCCATTTTATGATTTTTTCGGATTGCTCTAATGCACACAAGAGTTTACTTTTTGAAAAATCACTATCTACTTCCTTTAAAAGCAAAATTGAAATTAACAAATATATTGCGTCTGACATATATCCAAACGGATTTGCAGTATTAATGAATGACCATCCCACAACAAATGTCGCAATAAATAATATAAATACTTTATTTTTAGTTAAATGCTTGCAATAAATCCATACAACATTAAAAAATATTAAAAATCCAATAATTTTATTTGGCGAACTTACAGGCCACAGCGTATATGTTAACGTTGTAAACATATAAATTGCCATTAAACAAACCAATGTATTATACGGCTTAATTTTAAACATATTTTTTATTTCCTTATATTCAATCGTTTTCTATGTTCCGTTATTTTTTCTTCTGAAAATCTACTTCTACAATATTTAGCTGGCACTCCTACATAAATTCCATAAGGTTCTGTACTTTTCGTTACAACTGCCCCCCCACCTATCACGCAACCTTCTGCTATAGTCACTCCTTTAAGAATGGTTACATTTGATCCAATCCAAACATCTTTATCTATTATAACATCTTGGTCATCTTCTTTACTTTTCTCATCTACCGTAATATCTGCCATATATTTTCCTACGACATCTATTTTATGATCTCCTGTGATGATAGTTAACCCTGGACCAACAATCACCTTGTCCTTTATATAAATTTTTGCACCTGTTGTCCACAACAAACTGTGAGGACCTATCGAAACATCATTTCCAATATAAATATTTTCATTTCCTTTAATATCGCTTTTTTCTGCAATATGTACATTTTTACCACATTTCCCTAAAGAACATTTAATTACACTTTCTCGAAAGACTTTATAAAATCCTTTTCGAACAACTTCTTCTATTCTATATAATATTCTACCTATTCTATTCATTCAAATTAGTCTCCCAAAACATTCTCATATAGTTTGCATAGCTTATGCAAATGTTTCTCTAACGAATAATTTTCATATGCTTTTTCAATACTTTCTTTTCCCATACTGTAAATCAATTCGTCATTTTCGATAAGTTCAAGTATTACGTTAACAAAACAATCTATATTTCCCGGTTCTGTCATATATCCATTTTTACCTTCTTCCACAAGTTGCGGGATTCCTCCGACATTGGTGGTAACTATGGGCAATCCGTATCCCATAGCTTCCAAAATAGACATAGGCATTGCCTCTGTATAGGACGGCAAAAAGAAAATGTCTGCATTTTTTAGCAACTTTTCTTTTTCATCTTTTTTTACCCAACCTGGAAATGAAAAGTATTGAGAGATACCTTTTTCTGCTATAATTTCTTGTAGCTTCTCAATCTCTCCACTTCCTGCTAAAATAAATTCCACATTTTCATTCTTCTCAATTACTTTTTTTGCAATTTCTGGAATATCAAAACATCCTTTAAGCTCAGTAATAAAGCCCAAAAAGAGTATATTCTTCTTTTGATGATTTTTTCTTTTCAAGCACTCTTTGTGTATGGTACTGTAATTCTCTATTACAATTTTAGGAGTTTTTGTGTTTACAACCTGCAAATTATTTTTCCATTCTTCAGAAAGCACCACCAGATACTTGCACTTATCAAAACAGTTTTCTACTAAGCGTTTCTTTCTTTCACTCGCATTAATATATAAATTTGCAATTTCCGAACCGTGAATGTGATTGATCACAGGAATATTGAAAAAATTAGCAATATAAACAAACGGCAGTTTTCTATAAAAACTTCCTCCAAACGAAGAATGTATATGCACAAGACCAGGCTTATTCATCACCATTTCCTTTAAAAACAAAAAATACGCTCCAATAGCCTTAAATATTTTTTTCACCTTATTTCCATCACAATAAGATTCAATATATATTACATCATATTTTCTCTCAAGTTCAGAGTTCTTATACCCACCTACAACTGTGGCAATTCCACCCTTCGCAGAAAAGCTAGGCACTACCATACACACTTTCTTTTTCATCACTCCACACCTTTATCTCTAAACAAGTACCATAAAAACTTACTATTGGTTACAAAATATCTTTTAAAAAGTCTTTTCGGTTCCTTCATAAAACGATAAAACCATTCAAGACCATGGTCTTGCATCCACTGCGGTGCTCTTGGAATAACTCCAGAAATGACATTCAATGCACCTCCTACTGCCACCCATACCGCATTAGATCGTCCTGATAATTTATTGCAAAAAATCTCCTGTCTTGGTGCTCCTAATGCTACCCAAACAAAATCCGACTCAGATCCATTAATTCTTTCAAGTAATTCATCCTCCTCTTGCGTGGAAAGTGGTCTAAACACAGAAGGTTCTACACCTACAATCTTTAGATTTGGATATTTCTGTTTTACTACAGAAATAAAACTATCTAAATTTTCCTGTGTAGTACCATAGAAATAGTGTTTCATTTCTGTATTCTCTGTGCTTTTTAACACCTCTTCAAGAAAATCTGGACCTGTTACTCTTCCCATTGAATTTTTTCCACGTTTTTTCCCAACAACAGATAATGGCTTTCCATCTGGAAGTGTCATAAAAGAAGAATTTTGAACTCTTCTGTAATTTGTATCTTCATGGGCTGTAACCGTTGTATGTACATTCGCAGCACAGATGTACTTTCCCCTTGCCAAGTCAAAATTATCAAATAAATATTTCTGAGCTGAATCAAAATTTACTACCGATATATCAACGCCAATTATTTTTACTCTTTCTATTTCTTGCATCTTAAAACTTTCTCCAAACCATCTTATCTACTACACCTGTATAACTCTGAATTATCTTTACCACTTTTGAACTCACATTTTCTTCCACATAATCTGGTACTGGGATACCATAATCCCCATTCAGGTTCATCTGAACTGCTACATCAACTGCCTGCAAAAGACTTCTATCATCAATTCCTGCAAGCACAAAACAAGCTTTATCCAGTGCTTCCGGGCGTTCTGTTGATGTTCTGATACAAACTGCTGGAAACGGATGTCCCACACTTGTAAAGAAACTACTCTCTTCTGGAAGCGTTCCTGAATCAGATACAACGGCAAACGCATTCATCTGTAAATGGTTGTAATCGTGGAACCCTAATGGCTCATGCTGAATTACCCTTTCATCAAGTTTAAAACCAGATGCTACCAAACGATTTCTGGAACGTGGATGGCAAGAATATAAAATAGGCATATTATATTTCTCTGCCATTTTATTGATTGCAGTGAACAATGACAAAAAGTTTTTCTCTGTATCAATATTCTCTTCTCTATGAGCAGACAGCAGGATATACTTTTGTGGTTCTAGTCCCAATTTATCCAATATGTCGGACTTCTCAATTTCAAGAAGGTTCTGATGAAGTACCTCTGCCATAGGAGAACCTGTCACATATACTCTTTCTTTTGGCAATCCACATTCATGAAGATACTTTCTTGCGTGTTCAGAATATGCAAGATTCACATCTGAAATAATATCTACTATTCTTCGATTTGTTTCTTCTGGCAAACACTCATCCTTACACCTATTTCCTGCTTCCATATGGAAAATCGGAATATGCAAGCGTTTTGCTGCTATTGCGGACAAACAACTATTCGTATCCCCAAGAATTAACAAAGCATCAGGCTTAATCTGATTCATCAATTTATAAGAGCAATTAATAATATTTCCAACTGTCGCTCCAAGATCATCCCCTACTGCGTCCATATATACTTCTGGGTTATCAATTTTAAGATTCTCAAAAAAAATCCCATTCAAATTATAATCATAGTTCTGACCTGTATGTGCAAGCACTACATCAAAATATTTACGACATTTATTGATAACTGCTGCCAGACGAATAATTTCCGGACGTGTTCCAACAATGATCAATAACTTCAACTTTCCATTATCTTGAAATTTAATGTCTGAATAATCAGTTCTTATTTCCATTTTATTTAATCTCCCTTCTTACACCGGTTCAAAAAATGTATCTGGTCTTTCTGAATTAAAAATCTCATTACATATCATAACGGTAACCAAATTCTCCGTTTCGCTTAGATTGATAATATTATGTGTCCATCCCGGTATCATATGGATAGCTTCGATTTTATCTCCTGTTACTTCAAATTCTACTGTTTCTCCTGTATGAATATTCCGTTCCTGAATTAAACCATGACCTTTTACTACAATGAACAACTCCCATTTTGAGTTATGCCAATGCTGTCCTTTCGTAATCCCCGGCTTGCTAATATTGATGCTCACCTGCCCACAATCAGCAGTATGTACCAATTCTGTGAAGCTGCCACGATCATCGCAATTCATCTTTAATTCATATTTGAATTTGTCTGCTGGTAAATATGTCAAATATAAACTATACAATTTCTTAGCAAAAGAACCTTCTGGCATCTTAGGCATCATTAAAGTTTTCGGCTGTTCTTTAAACTGTTCCAGTAAATCCACGATTACTCCCAGTGTAACCTTATGTGTTACTGGAACATAACAATAACGACCGTTTACATCTGAAACTGTTTCTACACCTTCAAATTCACAATGTTCTTCTTTACCTTCCAGTAAATCAAACATACCTTCTACCAGATCGTCAATATACAACAATTCCAATTCTGTACTGCGATCATTCACTGTAAACTCTTCGTCATTTGCCACAGCCCAGCAAAAAGTGGATACTGCTGAATTATATTTTGGTCTGCTATGTCCCATCAAATTAGGAAAACGATACACAGCCACCTTTGTTCCCGTTTCTTTTGCATATTCAAAGAACAATTCTTCTCCTGCTTTCTTGGAACGTCCATAATCAGAATTTCCAAATCTGCCTGCCAATGTTGCCTGGATTGAAGAACTGAGCATAATAGTCGCTTTGTTTGCATGTTTTTTAAGCAAATTCAGTAAATCAGATGCAAATCCGAAGTTACCTTTCATAAAATCTTCCGGACTTTCCGGTCTGTTCACACCAGCCAAATTAAATACAAAATCTGCCTTTTTGCAATATTCTTCTAATTCTTCATAAGTAGATTCCAAATCGTATTCATAGATTTCTTCAATCTTAAGATTTGGACGTGTCCGATTCTTATTTTCTTTTATATTTTTCAGGTTTGCTACAAGAGCGGTTCCCACCATACCCTTAGCACCTGTCACAAGTATATTCATTCTTCTTTCCTTCCTGAGCATCTTTCACTCATTTTGTTACAGTATTTCCATCCTCTATGATTTGATCTGGCTCTATTACCACTTCATTACTAATTGTACAGGTACTGCCTATTTTTACTCTCTTTTCTACGTGAGCCATGGCTCGTACAACCGAGTTTGCATAAATCAATACATAATCTTCAATGATTCCATCATGATGTATTTCCACGCCTGAATTCAATAAAACACCATTTCCAACACTTGCACCATTCTGAACGCATACATTATTTAAGAATACGCATCCTTTTCCAATTTTTGCAAAAGGACTGATGTATACCGATTTACAAATAATATTTGGGAAATCATAACCGATTTCTTTTGCTTTTTTATAAACACTTTCACGAAATTTATTGCTTCCGATTGCAACGATAAGGTTCTTATAATCATGAAATAATGTTGGTAAGTCTTCTATATGACCAATAATCTTTGTTCTACAAACTTCTTCTCCAACGTCATATCCGTCATCTACAAAAGCCACGTCATATTGCTGTTCTATGGCATACTCCATAACAATTCTGCCAAATCCTCCAGCTCCTACTAATAATAATTTTTCTTTCATCTTAGTTATGTCTAATACCTTCTAATTCTTCTTTTACATAATCTGTTGTAAGAATCTTCCTAACCGTACCCTCTATATCAAGTCGAATTGTATTATGACTTGTATATGATTCATCAGCCATAGTATGTACTTCACCATTCACGACAAATTTATCATAGTTTAAGTCACGACTATCCGCAGCAACACGATAATAACCACCCATATCTTCTGCTCTAAGTCTTTCTTCTTTTGTCATCAATGTTTCATATAGCTTTTCACCATGACGTGTACCAATAATATTTGTTCCTGTATCACCGAATAACTGCTGTACTGCTTTCGCAAGATCTCCGATTGTAGAAGCATCTGCTTTCTGAATAAACAGGTCTCCTGGGTTTGCATGTTCAAATGCAAATCGAACTAATTCTACTGCTTCATCAAGATTCATTAAAAATCGTGTCATATTAGGATCTGTAATTGTAATTGGTTTTCCATTTTTAATCTGATCAATAAAAAGAGGAATAACAGAACCACGTGAACACATCACATTTCCGTATCTTGTACAACAAATAACTGTTCCACCACGTTTTGCAGCTACTCTGGCATTTGCAAAAATAACATGTTCCATCATTGCTTTAGAAATTCCCATTGCATTGATTGGATATGCTGCTTTATCTGTTGACAGACAAACTACTCGTTTTACTCCAGCTTCAATTGCTGCATGAAGTACGTTATCTGTACCTTCGATATTAGTTCTTACCGCTTCCATTGGAAAAAACTCACAAGATGGTACCTGCTTTAAAGCTGCTGCATGAAAAATATAATCTACTCCCGGCATTGCATCTCTTACAGACTGGATATTACGAACATCACCCACATAAAACTGCACCTTGTTCGCATGTTCTGGATACTTCGCCTGAAGTTCATGTCTCATATCATCCTGTTTCTTTTCATCGCGAGAAAAGATACGAATTTCTCCAATATCTGTTGTTAAGAAGTGTTTTAATACTGTGTTTCCAAAAGAACCTGTACCACCTGTAATCATTAAAGTCTTTCCTGTAAACGCTGACATTATTTGTTCCTCCATCATTAAATTATTTATCTATATATTTTGTTCCTAAATAGTACTGTAAAATAATTTTACATCGATCCATCTCTATGAAGTACAGTTTTTACTGTCTTAAATAAAATTCTGAAATCAAGCCCCATACTCCAATTTCTTATATATTCTGTATCAAGTCTTACAACTTCTTCAAAATCTGTAATATCACTTCTACCACTTACCTGCCACATTCCGGTAATCCCTGGCTTCATAGCAATTCTTGCACGGTGGTGAAAGTCATATTCCTCATACTCTGATTTCAGACATGGACGAAATCCTATAAGTGACATTTGCCCAATGAGAACATTAAAAAATTGCGGGAACTCATCTAAAGATGTAGATCTTATGAATTGACCAATTCCTGTCTTTTTCGTTCCATCAGGAAGTATCTTATTACCAATAATTCTAGGATCAAAATCCATCTTAAACATAAGATTATTGCTCATCTTATTTTCTTTCATTAATTCTGCTTTTCGTTCTTCTGCATCCATATACATGCTACGGAACTTATACATTTTAAAGGTTTTACCATTCTTTCCAACGCGCTCTTGTGAAAAGAAAATTGGACCTGGTGAACTAATATAAATCAACGGAGCGATAAAGATAAAAATAACACCTGTTATAATGCATCCTGCCAATCCGGCAAGAATATCAATTGCTCGTTTCATAAACGCCTGTCTCGTTGTCATAACATTAATACTTGTCGTTAAAACTGTATACCCACCTACTCGTCCTATAGATTGTTTCCCAAATGCACTATCAGAAACTTTTGCAAGATTCAAATGCACAGTAAGTCCCATCTCCGAACATCTATCAATTAGTTCCTTGGGATATGGTACACTCTCGTCCACATTGATAAAGACTTCATCTACCCAATTCTGAAGAAGATATTCTGCTGCATTATCAGCATTCGCAATCACCGGAACCCCTCTAATAATAGTTCCATACATATTTCTATCCAATACAATCACGCCACTAAGCTTGTACATACCATAATTCTGCTTTTTAATATTACGAATTACATCTTTTACAAGCTTCGTTGATGTAATAATAACAAGTGATACATCATCGCTATTCTTCATACGATGTTTTAAAACTTTTTTCCAAAGTATACGTGTTATATAAGTTATTATTCCATATATAACTACCATAGCAAATAAAGCAATTCTAGAATAGTCATTTCCGTCCTGCATTGTAATTAAATACAAACTGGAAACAAGTAACAACATAATTGCTTGCTTTACAGAAGATGTAAATTCTTTGTAGTAACCTCTCTTTAGTACATCTTTATAGAATTCAAACATAAAAATGATCAACATATCAGCAAGCTCGACGAAAACAGCCATATTTCGATATAGTGGAATCACATAAGGATTCCAAGCATCCAAACGTAACACAAACGATAAATAAAAAGCAAACTGAACACATAATAAATCTAACAAAATAAAATCTACGTGTTTAATCCAACCACTTGAATTCTTTCTGTACATTTCTCTTCTCCCTCTTTTATAACCCTTCTTTAGTACCTAATCACACATTACCACTCATACAATTTCTTTACTTTATGCCCTTATTCACTTCCTCTGGTCTCTTAAACGTCGGAACCGCACTTCTTAATGCCTCTTTCGCTTTCAAATCGTCCCCTGTTTCACAAGCTTTCTTCAGCGCATCCAATCTTGCATCGATTTCCTCAGCGCTTAATGCCTTATCTCTTTCAATAAAAATCATACTATTGCTTGTTTTATCCAGTTCCTCTGTTTTTACCAGCAATTCCTCATACAGCTTTTCTCCCGGTCTCAATCCTGTTTCCACGATTTCCACTCCATGTACACCGGACAGACGAATCATATTTTCTGCCAAATCCATAATCTTTACTGGTTTTCCCATATCCAGGACAAATAACTCTCCGTTATTGGCAATTGCTCCACTTTGAAGAACCAGCTGTGAAGCTTCCGGAATGGTCATAAAGTATCGGATAATTCTCTTATCTGTAATAGTAACTGGTCCGCCGTTGGCAATCTGACGTTTAAACAACGGAATTACAGAACCGGCGCTGCCCAGCACGTTTCCAAAACGTGTGATGCTGTATTTTACCTTACCGTGAGTACTTGCACTCTGGGCAATCATCTCACACATTCTCTTTGTAGCGCCCATAACGTTTGTAGGGTTTACTGCCTTATCTGTAGAAACCATCATAAAGCGTTCTGCCCCATATTCTTCACAAAGCTCAACCACAACCTTTGTTCCGAAAATATTGTTTTCAATGGCTTCAATACAGTTGTGCTCCATAAGTGGTACATGCTTATGAGCCGCTGCATTAATGACAATCTGAGGATGATAAGTCTCAAACACTCTTTCCATTGCTTTGCGGTTAGTAATGGATGCAATCTCTACCTGAAGGTTCAGATTATCGCCGTAAGCAATTTTTAATTCCTGCTGTACATCATAAGCGCCGTTTTCATAGATATCTAATATAATCAACTGCTTTGGAGCCATTTTTGCTAACTGACGGCATAATTCAGAACCAATAGAACCACCCCCACCGGTAATCAAAACAACCTTATTTTTGTAATAAGCGTTTGTGCGCTCATCAGCAACTGCCAGAGGTTTTCTAAATAAAAGCTCTTCTGCATCAAACTCTCTTAAATGTCTCTTTCCACCTACAGCATATACCGTAGGGAAATCATAAACTTTTAATTTATAACCTGCTTCTGTATAATACTCATAAAGTTCTTTCTTCTTTTGCGCATCCATAGAAGGAATGGCAAAAACAATTTCCTGAACCTCTAATTCATCTAATTTTCGAAGTGTTGCCTCATCCTCTGACCATACAGGAATACCTTGAATTTCCCTTCCTACTTTTTCTTTATTAACATCAATAAAGCATCGTGGTGTATAAGATGCTTCACTATTATTTAAAAGTTCTTCTGCCAGTCCCACACCTACACGACCAGCGCCAATAATAGCAATTTTAATTTTCTGTATATCTTTATCATTACCGACTTCCATTCCTGAAAAAATCCGGAATAAAACCAGTAGAATTTTCCCTTTTAAAGTATCGTGATTTCCGCATTTATACGCGTAACGATACACCATACGAATAGCCAAAGCTCCTAATAAGTTCAAACTTACCAAAGACAAAAGTCTTCCGAATGTAATATGCTGAATAGGCAGAATACTCTCTAAACATAAGTATGCCAGAAATCCTGCAAAATCTGTAAACAGCAACCGGATATAGCACTGTATTCCTCCATATCTCCAAACCTGTCCATAAATGTTTCCAATAATACGTGCTGCAAAAATACAAATAATGGAGATAACAGCCTGTTCGAAGATTCCTTTTCCTGAAAGCTTATCATCCCCCGCATAAAAAGCTAATAAAAGAAATGCTGCAATTGCGTATACTCCCATATCATAGAAAATAAGCATCCAACGTATATTTTTAGTCATTTTTATATTTTTTGTCATGTTCTTATTTTTCTTTCCTTCCCTGATTTCAAACTATAGTAACATTACAGGAATTTCTTATCATTACCCATTATATTACATAGGAGCTATCATAAATTTTCATTATGACAGCTCCCGGTAGATTCATTATGCTCTTTTTCTGTTTCTTCCAAGAACAACAACTGCTGCTCCTAAAAGTACTACAGATGCACCCGCATAAAGAATCCAGTCAGAAGCTACACCTGTCTTTGGTGAAGTTCCTGTTGTGGAATCTGTAGATGTTCCTGCTCCGGTATTTTTACCAATAACGGCAACTGGAGACAAGTCTTCAAACTGTGCGGTAATCTCTTTTGTGGAATAGTTTACATTATCTGGTGTAATTACTTCCCACACAGCTCTCTGAGTACTATAGTGAAGAACCTTCACATCCTGCAGAGCTTCTGTCAGGTTTGGTACTGTAAAAGTAACTTTGTACTTACCATCTTCGGTTTTTACACCACCGTTAATAGGTACCAAATCAAAGAATTTTGTTACAAGAACTTTTCCTGTTAACTCATCTTTAATTGCCTCTGCCTGCTCAGCAATACTTTCCAGTGTAGCTGTTCCATTATTTACAGCTAAAATTTTATCCAGAACTGCCTGTTCTTTTACTTCTGAAAAGTTCTCTGCTGTACCTTCTGTCATTTCATATTTACCTACGGATTCTCCTGCTGGAGTTGCCTGTGTGGTCTTACTGCCCGCTGCAAATACGCTGACTACCTGAGTAACTACAAGAGCTGCTGCTAAAAGAGTTCCAAAAAGTCTTTTCTTCATGGGTATCACCTTTCTTTCCTTTCTTTATTTTTCTATAGATACCAGTACAGCTTGTACCAGATATCTCTGAGTTGAAATTCCTGCATAGCAGGTGGATAAAGTAATAATTTTATCCTCGGTTGTCACTTCCGTAGAAGTATCTATAAAAGCATTCATATCTCTCATGGAGAAAATGCTGTTCAAATATTGTTGATATTCATCTTTACTCCAAAAATTATAATTCATAAGCAAATGCCTGTTATCAGTAAGATAAGCTGCAAAGATTTTATAACGAAGAATTTGATCCGGCATATAAATTACAATATCCCGATTGTTATCAAAAAAGCTTCGATCCATATACTTATGAATACTCTGAAACATAGAGCCGTTTTTCATATCATGTCCATAAATCACTGTATTGGGGTCTTCAAAGGTTTTTGTGTTGTAATTTTCTGTAAAAATTGCTCCTTCCTTCTTCTCTTCCCCATCAATAGTATGATTTAAATAATAAGTATTGTCATTGCTGCTTTGTAAGATTGGATAATCCACTTCTGTTCCCGGCACTTGAATCCATGCATATACATCGGGATTTTGTTGTTGCAGAGCTGCAAAATCAATGGGAATTTCCACTGTTGATTCTGTTTCTGGTTCCGGCTCTGGTTTTTCCACAGGTTTCGGCTCTTCCTTGACTACTTCCTGCTGCAGCTTTTCATATTCTTTTCCTGCGTTTTTTTCTTCTATATATTTATAAATCCCAATTGCACCACATGTAAGACCTAATCCTAAACATATCAATGCGATTATTTTTCTTTTTTTCATACATGGCTCCTATTCTACCTCTCGATAAAAGTGCTGGATGATCATTTTATAAAGCTCTTGATCATTTATATGATACTCATCAAACTCAGCTTCGCTTACGCCTTCACCCGGAATACTCCATGTTTCCCGGTCTGTATCTGTTGAAAAATCCTTTAGAATTTTTACAAATTGATCTGTACCAATGTTTGTCACCATATAATCATTTAATTTTTCATAAAGCTGGATTACCAGTGAAGAATTCCCGCCATAAAGTTCTTCTGCTTTTTTTCCATAAGCTTCCAGAAATGCAATCTGTCTTTCTAAACGCTCTATAGCGCTTTGGCCCTTTTCAGTATTTCTATAGCGAACAAATTCTTCTACGTTTTCAGCAGTAAGGCCTACATTTGCTCCTTTTGTCCATTCCGGATTTCTTTCTGCCAGACTGTCATTGGGAATTGTAACTGTGATTCCTCCTACTGATTCTACAAGGATAGGAATCCCATCCATATTGATGGAACAATATCCCTGAATCGGTAATCCATAAAGCAGGTTTGACACTGCCTGTTTCATTAAGTCACAGCTCACATTTTTTCCATCTCCATAAGCATAGGCAAGATTGATATGGTCTTTTGTTTTTCCAAGGCTGTCTCCGTTTTGGTCGAAGACCTCAATCTCTGTCATGGTATCTCTAGGTATGGAAACCATACTCATTTTATGCTCAACTCTATCCCAGGAAATAAGAAAAATTGCATCTGCCTGACCTGCATCCGCCTGTCCTTTTGTGGTTTCTACAAGTTCCCTTTTATCAATACCCATAAAAAGGAAATTGCTTAAATGGTCGTTGTATTCGTAATCTTTTCCCTCGTAAGTCACAGTTCCTGAAGTCTTTTTCTTGTCTGTATGCGTATACACAGTATTTTCTGTCTTTTTCTTCAGATTTCTTTGCTTCCACATACCCAGACCAACAACCGCTGTAATTCCCACAACAAGCAGGATAATGATACCCAGCAAATATTTTTTTGTCTGTATTTTCTTTCTTTTCCCGGTTCTGCTCATTGTTTCTGTTTATCCTTCTTTTTGTATATATTTCAGTTCTTCTAACTTATCTAAAACTGCCTGAGCAATTTCTGCCTGAGCTTCATAAGTAGAAGATGGAGAAGTTGTCACCTCTGCTGCACTAATATAATTCTTTCCCCATTTTGCTTTTAAAGCCGCATCTAAGGTTGCCGCATCTACGCTGCCATCCATAGGGCGCGTTCCAACAATAATAAACTTCTCTTTATTTGGAAATGTATCCAGAATTTTCTGCTGTTGCTGTGCCAGTTCTTCCGGATCATGGCTCCAACCTCCATAATATCCCATACAAATCACAGGAATACAATTGATATCTGTTCTTTCTGTCTGTTCTTCTGTCAGATCTCTGATTCCTGTTTCTGTCACTGCAAGATTTGCTCCTGCTGCTTTTTCTTTATGTTTTGTTACAAATTGCTGTACTTCTTCAGCCGGTACTCCGGCCATAGTCATCATGGATAAGGTACCTGCTCCTTGTAGTGTTTTATCCTGTACCGGAAGATTATATCCATTTTCCTCCAGAAGTTTCTGCAAAACTACTTTGTAAGAATACTTTGCAGATGCTTCCCCATTAATCAAGTCATCTCCCCAGCACACAATACCTTCTGGATTTTTTTCTTCCTCTTCAGGTACACTTTCTGGCTCTTCTTTTACTTCTTCCGACTTTTCTGTCTCAACCTTTGTTCCTGCATTGGTCTTGTCAGAGTCTTCTGTTTTCTTTGCCATTTCCTGCAACCGTCTGCTTTCTGCTGCTTCTGTTTCTCTACTCCAATATAACATTCCCACCAGCAGAACCATCAGAATAATACCGAAAATCAGAAAAATAATGTTCCACTTCTTTTCTCTTTCATGAAAATTCAATGCCTATCTCACTCCCTGTTAGTTATTTCTTATAGTAGCCTTTATAGGCATTATAATATTTCCCACTTTTGATGTCTACTTTATTAAGGACTGCTCCTAAAATATGACATCCGCTTCTTTCTATCTGGGCTTTTACTTTTTGCGCCACCTTATAGCTGACAGCTTCGCTCTCTATAACCAAAATTCCTCCGTCACAGTTTTGCGCCACAACGGTTGCGTCAATTAAGCTTGCTGATGGCGGTGTATCAATAAAGATGTAATCATATTCTTCTCTTTTTGTTTCCAGCAACTGTTTGAAATCCTTTTCTCCCAGAAGCTCTGATGGATTTGGCGCTACAGGACCGGAGAAAATCATATCCACATTTTCATAATTTGTCTTGTAAATAATATTTCCTGCATCAATCTGACCGCTTAAGTATTGTGATAATCCCTTTACTTCGCCTTTAATTCCATATCTTCTGATAAATGTAGATTTTCTGATATCTGCATCAATTAACAAAACTTTTTTTCCTGCTTTTCCCATTTCCACAGAAAGGGTAAAGGCAATGTCACTTTTTCCTTCATTCTGATAACAGCTTGTAAGCAAAATAGTTTTTACCTGTTTACTTGAAAACTGTATATTTGTACGTAATGTTTTAATAGACTCTTCGTAATAATAATCCGACTTTTTAGGGTCTTTCATTGTAACATTCATGTCCATTATTCTCTGCCTCCCTTGCCGTTCTTTCTTTTCTTTTTGTGTTTTTTCTTTTTACTTCCGATATAATCTTTTCTATCCGGTACAACAGCTAATGTAGAAATACCTAAATACTTCTCAATATCATCTTCTGTTTTAATACTGTCATTCATAACTGTAATAACCACTACAATACCTGCACTTAAGATTAATCCTAAAAGTAATCCCAACATTGTATTTTTTGCTAAGCTTGGGCTTGTTTTCACTGTAGGCAATTCTGCTTTTTCAATAATTTTAGGTGGAATTACTTCCATCTTATCTCCGATATATGCGGATGCCACAGATGCCAGTTCATCTACAATTTCTTTTGCCAATTCAGGATTTGAATTTGTCACAGAAACATTTAAGATACGGGTATCTGTTGGATTATTCATGCTTATGCTTGCTCTTAACTGTCTGTAATTCATGTTTAAACCAAGATTTTCGATTACCTGATTTAAAACGTCACGACTGGTTGTCAGTACGGTATAGTCTTTTGTCAACTGACTTCCCATCTGTAAATCTGCCAGGGAAGAAAGAGTTGTTTCCTTCGTCAATACCAGCATACTGGATGTAGATGTATACATAGGTGTTACAAAAAATTTCGTGTATGCACAGCTTAAACAGCCAAACAGCAATCCAACTACGATAAGTAAGAGGGCTTTTTTCTTCAGTGCATAAAATATCTCTCTTAAATCAATCTCCATTTCATCGTCGCGCATATTTTCCATATTTGTGTTCTCTCTCCTCTATTCTGATTTTCCTATAATTTCTTGAGCGTTTTTATAACAAACTGCCCGCATATATATTCTATCCAGATGTTTTTCCATCCACGCATCCGCCTCCCTTGTGTCAGGCTTTCGCGCTTTCATATTGTGCATATCTGTTGATAAAAAATGAATTTTATTTTCTTTCAGCATCTTTCTGCACCATCTGGTTGTTTCCGCATACCACTTGCCCCCGACAGGTCTGTAATTCATTTGCATTTTGGCGCCTGTCTCAATTAATTCATCCACTCTGCCTTTCTCTCGCAACGCAGGATATCTCTCTATATGAGCTACAATAGGAACATATCCCTTTGTCGTTAGATTTCTCACTGCTCTATAAATTTCTGAATAAGGAGTCCATGGCATAAACTCTACTAATATATAAGAAGAATCTACCATCGTAAGAACTTCCTGTTTCTCCAGTTTTTCTAATATATCCTGTGTATAAAGGATTTCTTCTCCGGGGTAAATAGAAAACTTCGGATTAATTTCTTCTCTTGCCCGTTTTTCTAATTTTTTACATGCCTGATAAATTTCTTCCTTCTTATTCCGATACTCTGCAGAATAATGTGGAGTTGCAATCACACTGATTACTCCTTGCTTTGCTGCACTCTTCAGCATACGCATACTTTCTTTCTCATCAGAAGCTCCATCATCCAACCCCGGTAATACGTGATTATGAATATCTATTTTTCTCATTTCTTCCTCTTATCCAATAAGTATACAAGTACCCCCCCCCCTAAAATTTTGCTTATTAAACTTTTAAGGGAGGGGGGATATTTCTTAAACCCTAAAATCCATTGCATTCCAAAACCAACAGTTTCATAAATCAGATTTGACAAATTTCAAGGTCTCATATATTTTGTGTTTTCTTTGCCATTTATGCTCCATATTGTTCACTTATACCTTATGATACATCAATAATATAATAGCACCATTTTCTCTATATTTCAACAAAAGCACTTATTTTTCTCCCATGAATTTTATTCACTTTTCCTATTATTTTTAGTTATTTTTTACAATTATTAAAAAAATGGCGCCATAACATAATTTTTTGTTATAACACCATTTTCCTATAATTATAAGTCTAATTTCAAATCATTTTCTTTAATCCATCCATATTTTCTAAAAGGAATAGCAATCAGCCATGTAAACACTGCCGGAAGAATAAAGCAGATTAAAGCCATCCCAATCCAGTCCATAGGTGTAATAGCCGCTTTTGCTCCACTTGTAATATCGTTTACCCATCCTGTATACACACCAATCTGTCCTACAAAGCCACAAGTTCCCATACCGGAAGCTACTGCTGCTCCATTCATTTCCATATGAAACAGGCAGGTTGCCAATGGTCCCGTAATGGCAGACGCTAAAGTAGGAGGCAGCCAGATTTTTGGATTTTTTACAATATTTCCCATTTGAAGCATGGATGTTCCAATTCCCTGTGCAAAAAGTCCGCCCCATTTGTTTTCACGAAAGCTCATTACTGCAAAACCAACCATTTGTGCACAACAGCCTGCTACTGCGGCTCCTCCGGCAAGTCCAGTAAGAGACAGTGCCGCACAGATTGCAGCGCTGCTGATAGGAAGTGTCAAGGCAACTCCTACGATTACAGATACCAGAATTCCCATAAAGAATGGCTGGAGCTCTGTAGCCCACATAATTGCATTTCCCACACTGCTTGCAGCGTAACCGATTGCCGGTGCCCACCACAGGGATAAAAGCACACCTACACCAATTGCTGTAAATGGTGTAACAATAATATCGATTTTCGTTTCTTTTGATACTATTTTTCCAAATTCTGCTGCAAAAATTGTGACAACCAATACTGCCAGAGGACCGCCGGCTCCACCCAACTCATTGGCTGCCATTCCTACTGCTGCCAGTGAAAACAGCACCAGCGGAGGACATTGTAATGCATACCCAATGGATATTGCCATTGCCGCACCTGTTGCGCCTTTTGCATAAGTTCCTACTGTTACCAGAATATCAATTCCCAGCTGTTCTCCCAGTGTGCTGATAATTGTACCAATCAGCAGAGAAGCAAATAATCCCTGTGCCATAGCGCTTAAGGCATCAATTCCGTACCTCTTTGCAGAAAAAATAATATTTTTTCTTTTTAAAAACTCTTTCATATCCTTTTCCCTTTCCAAACTGTCATTTCAAGTGTCTTGTCAGTCAGCATCTATTATGCACAATTTTAAAGGGTTCGTCAACTATTTACGAGCTAAATCCGGATAATTCGTAATCACCGCATCGACCCCTGCATCCATAAACATTTTCATATCTTCTTTCTTATTCACCGTCCACACACGCACCTTTAACCCACTGTTTAAGTAAGTTTCCAGAAAATCCGCCATTTTCAGGTGGTAAACTGCCGGATGCAGTCCTTTTACACCTGTCTCTTTTGCATATTTCTCCATATTAAGAGTTACATCACTGAACAAATATGCCGTTTCTGCATGAATATCCTGCTCTAATATTTTCTGAATACTATAGTGGTTGAAAGAAGAATAAATAACACGACCTTCCATTTTTTTATTTTTCACAATTTCCATGGTTTTTTCTTCAATTCCTTCGTACCAGTAAATACCTGTTTTTAATTCGATATTTACCTTCATAGAAGAATTTTCTACCAAATCCAGCACTTCCTTTAAGGTCGGTATCTGAACTCCCTTGTATTTTTCTATATGATTGTGAAAGGAAAATTTTTTCAGTTCTTCTAATGTATAATCTCTTACTTTTCCCTGTCCATCGCTGGTTCTGTCAAGAGTTTCATCATGAATAACCACTACTTCTCCGTCTTTTGTCAGATGTACATCCAGTTCAATGCCGTCTGCTCCCTGCTCCATTGCCAGACGGAAAGCCTCCAGTGTATTTTCTGGGGCATAACCGCTGGCACCTCTGTGAGCAAATATTTCTGTCATGCTCATTCACCTCTGTTACTGATTTACAAGATTATATTCTTCAATGGATTTGTTAATAGCATCTGCCATATTTTTTACTGCCGTTTTTACATCTGCATTTCCATTGAGAAGGTTTTCAATTTCAGACTCTACCGTTGCTCTTGCTTCAGGGAATACGCTTAACAATGCACCTACATATTTTGGTGAAGAATCATGTAACTGATCAATTGCTGTCTGGAACTGTGGATATTTTTCTACGTTTTCTTTAAATACCGGTTCTTCCTGTGCTGCTGTTGTTACTGGGAAGTATCCTGTCTGTGCATTCCAGTATGCCTGTGACTCTGGGGAAATCAGGAATTTTACAAATTCCCAGGTTGCTCTTGTTTTTTTAGCATCATTGTTGTTTAATGCCCATAAAGATGCACCACCAATGGAAACTCCACCCTCATCTGTGGATTTTACTTTAGGGAAGTATGCAGTACCTACTTCAAACTTTCCGTTTACATCCTGTAAAATCTGTTTTAAGGAAGCTGTAGAACCCAGTGTAATGGCTGATTTTCCCGCTGAAAAATCTGCAAGACCTGCGTCTCCGCCTTTTCCTACATTTGGTGCATAGCCTTTATCATAAAGAGATTTCCATGCGGTTAAAATATTTGCTGCTGCACCGTTTGAATCAAAGGCAACTGCTGTAGCCGCTTCTGTTCTTCCGTTTCCGTTATTTGCATATTCCAGTCCCTGTTTTCCAATAAACTGTTCAAAGAACCATCCATAAATTCCTAAAGAAATTACCTGTCCTGCTCCGCCTTCATTTAAAAGCTTTTCACCAACTGCTTCAATTCCTTCCAGACTATCTGGGATTTCTGTAATGCCTGCTTTTTCAAACATTTCCTTATTATAATACATAATCGGTGTAGAAGAGTTGAAAGGCATAGAGTACAGCTGATTATCAATGGTATAATATGCAGCCAGATTTGGCTCAATCTGGGATAAATCATAACTATCTGCATCGATCATCTGCTGCATAGGAGTAATCCAGCCTGACTCAATCATAAATCTGCTTCCGATTTCGTATACCTGTACTAAATCTGCTCCCATGTTTCCAATCTGTGCGCTTTTTAATTTGTTTAAGGAGTCATCGTATTCTCCCTGATACTGAGCTTTTACAGTAATGCCATATTCGTTTTCATCGTTAAATTTCTTAACTAATGTGTCAATCGCCTGTCCGTTGACACCACCCATGGAATGCCAGAAGGAGATTTCTGTGCCGTCTACTTCAGAAGCGTCTGCCATGGAAAATTCTTCTGTACCCGCTGTCTGTTGGGTTTCCTCTGTTTTACCTTCTGTTTTATTTTCTGTTTCTGTAGTTTTGTTTCCTCCGCATCCTGCCAGAGTTCCCATCATCATTGTTCCTGCTAAAATCACTGAAATTATTTTTTTCTTCATTCTTTTTTCCTTTCTTTGTCAGCCTTTTACTGCTCCTGCGAACATTCCTCGAATAAGCTGTTTCTGTCCTACAATAAAGATAGATATTGAAGGAATAATTACCATTACCACACCCGCAATCATCAGTGTAATTGACTGAGAGTCTACACTGTCCAGCATACTGATACCAATCTGTACAGTTCTCATTTCATCAGAACCTGTTACCAGCAATGGCCACATATACATATTCCATGCATTAATAAAGGTATAAACGCCCATTGCTCCAATAGCTGATTTTGTAAGAGGTATCAATATTCTTACGATAAACTTCAAGTTACTGCACCCATCCAGTTTCGCAGATTCGTACAGAGAAATTGGAAATGTGCTATAAAACTGCCGGAACAGGAAAATTCCCATTGCCGATGTCAGGTAAGGTACAATCAATACTGAATATGTGTCTAACATACCCAGCTGACTTACAGTAAGATAGTTGGAGATAATCGTTGCTTCTCCCGGAACCATCATCGTAGCCATAACAACCATAAATAACACGCCTTTTCCTTTAAATTCTAAGAAGGAGAAGGCAAAGGCAGCCAGAGAGCAGGTAAGAATCTGCCCCAGTGTAATACAGGCTGCCATAACAAATGAATTGATAATAAAGCGTAGTAAAGGAACACTTGTAAATGCCTGTTTGAAGTTTTCAATGGTCGGATTTTTTGGAAATAAATTCATATCCATGGTAAAGAGTTCCCCTGAAGGCATAAATGCAATACTTACCGCATACAAGAGAGGAATTAACACGATAATTGCTGTCACTATGTTAATCAATACTCTTATTCCTGTATGAATTCTTCTTTTTCGTAAAGCCTTTGTATTTATCATGGTTTTCCTCCTTTCTTTTCTATGCGGAACATTACCAGTGTAATGAGCATTACAATAAAGAATAAAATTACGGACTGTGCTGCTGCGCTTCCAAAACGATAGTTAAAGAATGCATCTCTGTAAATAGAATATACGATAACATTTGTGGTTTCGTTTGGTCCTCCTTCTGTGAGGATTTTAATCTGACCAAAGGATTGAAATGCCTGAATGATGTTTACCACTAATGTATAAAACATAATGGGAGATAATCCCGGTAAAGTCAGATGGAAAAATTGCTGTACACCGCTGGCTCCGTCTACAGAAGCTCTTTCGTAAATAGTGTTGTCAATATTTCCAAGTCCTGCTGAAAAGTACAAAAAGTTAATTCCGCTGTTTAACCATGCTGTAAGGATTGCCACACAGTACAGTGCTGTTTCCGGATTACTCAGCCAGTTGATATCAAGTCCCAAAAGCTTATTGACAATTCCCACGGAAGGGTGAAGCATCAGCTTGAAAATCAAGGCTGCAGAGCTTGACGCAATGGCCATTGGCAATGCATAGGCTGTACTGAAAAAGCGAATTCCGGGAAATGCCTTATTACACAACACTGCAGTAATCAGTCCTAAAAGCATACTTCCCACAACAACAATTCCTACAAAAATTAAAGTTACTTTTAAACTGTTTAGAAAAGAGGGCGATGTCAATAATTCTTTATAGTTCTCGATTCCTACAAAGAGTTTCGCCTGCCCCATCTTATCTGTCTTATAAAAACTCAAATAAATGGTCTTAAAAAATGGATAAAACAAAAATACTGCAAAAATCAGCATACACGGCAGTAGATATCCATAAGGGGATAAACTGCCTTTTTTCTTTTTATTCATGAGTGAAATCCTCCTTATAGAACAAGTTTTCCTGTGTATCCATATCAAAAGCGTAAAGCTTTTCTGTATCGAAATAGAGATTAATATTTTCTCCCCTTTTCGTCTCATTCTCCGGATTTAAACGTACTGCCTGATTTCTTCCCTGTGCCTGAAAGTACAAAACAACCTCTGCCCCTAAAAGTTCTCTGGCAATTACTTTTTCTTCCAGACCTACACTATTTTTCTCAAATCCTCGTCTTTTCGCTTCCTCATATTCGTAAATATCCTCCGGACGAATTCCCAGGATTACTTTTTCGCCATTTTTTTGTCTCTGAAGAATTTCTCCTTTTTTCCCATCCAGATAAACTTTCTTTCCCAGCTCATTTCCTCCCAGATAGAGAAGTGTACGTCCATCTTCAACTGCCACCCAGGCTTCAAAGAAGTTCATAGATGGTGCACCGATAAAACCGGCCACAAACAGATTTGACGGATTATTATAAATTTCTGCCGGCGGTGCAACCTGCTGTACAAATCCGTCTTTCATTACCACAATCTTCGTTCCCAATGTCATTGCCTCTGTCTGGTCATGTGTCACATAAATAATCGTTGTTTCCATTTCTCTGTGAAGCTTTGCCAGTTCAATACGCATCTGAGTACGAAGCTTTGCATCCAGATTGGATAATGGCTCATCCATTAAAAATACTTTTGGTTTTCGGATAATTGCGCTTCCCATTGCCACTCTCTGTTTCTGTCCCCCTGAAAGTGCACTGGGCTTTCTGTCCAACAAATGCTCAATCTCCAAAATTTTTGCCACTTCATGAACTCTTTTTTTAATCTCATCTTTGGGAACTTTTCTGATTTTCAGTGCATAAGCCAGATTTCCATAAACTGTCATATTGGGATAAAGAGCGTAATTCTGAAACACCATAGACATTTCTCTGTCCTTTGGTTCACAATAATTACTGAATTCCCCTTCTATGTAAAGTTCTCCGTCTGAAATATCCTCAAGTCCTGCAATCATGCGAAGAGTTGTAGATTTTCCACAGCCGGATGGTCCTACTAAAATCACAAATTCTTTATCCTGTATTTCCAGATTTACATTTCTGACTGCACACTGTTGGTTTTCATATATTTTTGAAACATTTTTCAATGTGATTCCTGACATCGTGTTTCTCCTTCCTTTTTCAGCAATCTGAACGCTAGTATAAAGGAAAGCAGAAAGATGAACTATCATACTTTTGAGAAATAAACGTAAAAAAGGTGTAAAACCATTAGAAATCTAATGACTTTACACCTTTTATTTAGCCTTTTACCGCACCGGCAGCCACACCTGCCAGTATGTATTTCTGGAAGAATATGTAAATCAGTACTGTTGGTATCATAATTACAATAATTCCTGCTGCCAGCGTCTGCCAGGAACCTTCCTGTGCGTTGGCATAATCCATTAAGAAAGTAGTTAATGTCCGCAATTTGTTCTTAGGCATGTACAGATATGGGATATACATATCATTGATAATGGAAATGGATTTGATAATTACCACTGTCGCAGTTGCCGGAGCTAAAAGCGGGAAAATAATCTTTCTAAAGTCTTCTAAATTTCTCCCTACTCTGCTTATCCCTACGGAAACGGGCAAATTCATATAATTGTTCCATACACTTTTTAGCTGTTTGCAAAGAGAAACAATCGTTTCAGAAACAATCGGAGAAGTTCCCTCCGGCATAGGTATATATAAGAAATAAAGCCCCGGTGACAAGGAAATAAAAACACATTTATTGGCAATTCTCGGTATCTGCTGTGCAATATTTACCATTGGCTTTACAAGATATTCTTCAAAGGAGCTTTGAAATCGTACTGTATTTTCTTTAAACTCGTCGATTTCAAATGCTGCCAGCACATAATTTTCCTCAAATAGTCTTCCCTTTTTCACAGGAATTACACGCCCTAATAAAATATCCTTTAAAAAGGCTTCTTCTTCCTTTTTTCCACTGTATAAGGGCACTTCTTCTTTTTTTATTACAGGATCAATCTTTTTGATTAATTCAGTAATGCCCTTTCGCAGATATCCTCTTTCAGAACATAATCAAATGCCCCCAGCTTAAAGGCACTGCGTACTAAGCTAAAATCATCATAGCCACTTAATGCCACAATCTGAGGCTTTTTTTCCATTTGATTAATCTGCTGCATCAACCCTATTCCATCCATAACAGGCATTTTCATATCTGTAAATACTAAATCTATCTGTTCTTTCTTTAATATTTGCAGCGCCTGCTCACCATTTTGTGCATCTCCTGCAACTTCATACCCCAACTCATTCCAATCCACAATTGTGTGTAGTGTTGCTCTGATTAAAGCATCATCATCTACAATTAATAGTTTTTTCATCTCACTTGTCCACCACTTTCTTTTTAAGCGCAATTTTCGTCTTCGTATAAGAGCCTTCTCTGCTATCTATAACGAACTTGCTATCCTCTCCATAATTTAACTTTAATCTGGTATAAACATTTCTGATTCCAATACTATAATTATCTTCCTTTTCTTCCTCGCTGAAAATCCGTTTTTTTTGTGCTTCTGAAATTCCTTTTCCATTATCTTCTACAGTTAAATAAATCCATTCCGTATCTTCATATACAGATACTTTAATTACCCCTATATCCTCTTTCTCTGTAAAAGCATGAACAATAGAATTTTCTACTAAAGGCTGCAAAATCAGTCTGGGAATTTGATAATCTAAGCATTTTTCATCCACTTCTTTTTCAAATTGAAAGCCATCAGAATAACGAATACTCATAAGGAAGATAAAACTATCAAGCATCTCCAGTTCTTCTCTAATTGTATAGGTACTCTGATTACTTCGAAAAGAACAGGACAATATTTTTATCAATGCTTCTGCTATTTTTCGAATCCCCTCAAATCTGGAAACCTGTGCCATAAAACGAATAGAGCTTAAAGAATTCACCAGAAAATGCGGATTTATCTGTGACTGTAAAGCCTTCATTTCCGCCTCTTGCTTCTTTAACTGCTGTTGCTCATTCTCTTTAATCAGTATCTTTAACCGTCTCACCATTTGGTTAAAGGAATGAATCATGTTACGGATTTCTGATTGTCCCTTTGGTGTAATATGAACATCTAAGTTTCCTGTCTGTACTACTTTTAAGCCTTGGATAATATCATTAACCGGATGAATAATATTTTTCAAAAAATAATGTGAAAATATATTAAAAAGCAACATTAACGCAGCAATTATCACAAGCATAATACTTGCTGTACGCAAAAAAGCTCCTGTTATTTTTCTTGCTCGCACTACGTTCACAACACGCCACTTTGTACCTGTTACAGACCTAGCTACTGCCACATAGGATTTCCCTGTTTTCTCTTCTTTAAATTTATATTGTCCATCCTTTATTTCCCTGCCTTTAATAATGTCTGCTTTTCCTTCCGGATCATATAAAACCTCATTTTTCTCATCTAATAAAATCGTATTTCCAAGAGAATCATCCTTTGTATCCGATTTTATGGTTTTCTCTAAATCAGATACAACGATTAACATAGCTGTTTCAATACGTCCCGACTGATCTACCCGAATGTCCGGTGAAATTGCTACTGCAATATAAAAAGGATTTTGACCATATTTCGATGATGTGATTTTTTGTTAAAACTTCCTACAGAGACTTTGTTCTTCTCTTTCAACGCTTGTACATACCAATCTGCTCCTTTGATTTCTGCCATAGAAATAGAAAAATCTTCTTTTAAATTGGTATAATTTCCGTTTTTCATAAAAAAAGTTGCCGCTGCAATATCCTCTATGGGACACATGGCAAAATTAAAATATCTGTCTAATTCCTTTGACAACACCCTCTTTTTTTCCATATCATAAGTGTCTGTTTTCGCTGCTGCCTTTGTAATTGTACCATCATTTACATATAAAAAATGCGATAGCCTTAAAGCTGCATCTTGGATTTCATTTTCCAAATTCATACACATATTTTTCTGCACACGTTCAATATTCCGTATAGCAGAATCTTCCATCATTTGACGAATAATAAAAATTGCTGCAATAAATACAATGAGAATTGGGATTACAATTAAAATCATAAAACTGCGATAGTAAATCCCTTTTAGCCTATATTGCTTTATCTTTTTCAATGTGTTTCCCCCTCGTAAATAAATAAAATTTAAAAATCCTCCCAGGTCAGCGAACCAAACCGCTCACCGGGAGGTATTTGTAACACATTATGAAATGCGTTTTTTAATTTCTGCCACTTCCTGTTTCACCTTTTCCATGTCAGAAATTAAATAATTCACTTTAATCTGATATGCTAATTGATTGTCTGTCACTTTGTTATTTTCATCTAGCTTTTGAACTAGATTACAATAATTTTCTGCCAGTAAAGATATGTTTTTGTCCGTTACATTTTCAATATGAAGCCTTATATCCCTTGTTTCTTCTTTTAATCCTAGGATATCCTTTTTCATGTCGGTCATGTCTTTTTTCATATCAGTTATATCTTTTTTCATATCAGTTATATCTTTTTTCATATCAGTTATATCTTTTGTAATGGTTTGCAATATTTCAAACATTGCATCAATCTTCGTATCGTTCATACTGTACCTCCTAATAACTATAATAATAATAATAATAATATAGATAATGGAATAAGCTTAAATGATGCGGTATACGATATTGAATAGCTTACCATTGCAGATATTTTAGCATGGAGAGATTTTAAAATCCATTGACATTGTTCCCAAAAAAGCATAGGTTACATTCTATGGATTTTTGTGTATTTTTCCGAGTAGATTTCATTGTCAAAAACGAGTATACTAAAAACAAGAAATAAAGCAAAAAAAGAAGACAGCGACTTTTCAGCCCTATCTTCCCTTGTTTTTATCTCTTATTTATCATAATTAAAAATGCTGTGATAATACTTGTCTTCCTTATCATTCAATCCAAATGGTACAATTTTTGACATTCCCATCATATAATCATGAAATTTTTCCTTAAAACTTTTTTTCTTATTTACTACGTTTGCATTTGCTTCCATAGCGATTGCCTCTTTTCCTTTCCAATTAAAATATATTTATCTTTTACAATGCGTATGATAGCACTTTCTGTTTCATTCATCAATATGTCCAATAACACTTCTCCCTTTTGACTTTTCCCACTTCAACGTAGTAATATGCTCAAAATTATTTTTTCTGTTTCAGCCCCTTTTCAGCCTTATTTTTTAGGCATTTTTCTTATTTTTTCTCTTTTGTCTTATCATACTAAAGAGCATTTTGAAATTCTATTTTCTATATTTCTCTATTTTAAGAAAAATATAGAAATTTTAGTTCTATTTTTCCCGTTACCCGCATATCTTGTACTTACTATAAAAAGGCAGGTGCTTATTCTATGTTTTCCTATACGCAGCTTATTAACCCTTCTGTCCCTTTAGCATTTGATTATATACCGACTCACCTTACAACTGCAAAAATCCCCTTTGCCCCCTCCGCCAATGAGGAACGCAAAATGCTGGATATTGACGCTGCCACAGCAGCAAAGGCTTTATTTGAACAGGCTTCCTTAGACCATATTTCTCTCGTAGGTGTTTCCGGATATCGTTCTTATCTAAGTCAAAAGCAATTATATGAAAATGCCTTAAAAAGAAATAGTACGGCTGTGGCAGCTCCGGGAACCAGCGAACACCAAAGCGGTCTTGCCCTTGACGTTTCCTGCCCTTCTTTAAACTTTGAATTAGAAGAAAGCTTCTCTGATACAAAAGAAGGAAAATGGTTAAAAGCACATGCACCCATTCATGGCTTTATCCTACGCTATCCCAAACGAAAAGAGCATATTACCGGATATCCATTTGAGCCATGGCATATTCGGTTTGTAGGCAAAACACTTTCCCTATATCTTTCTCTTACAGGACTTACTTTAGAGGAATATCACGGAATGAAGTTAACACAAACCTTTTAATTCTTCTGCGCACGTGGTATAATATCTGCACAAAGTGCAAAACAAGCTGATTGCACAAAATGCAAAGGAGCGCTATGATATGAGAGCTTTAAATCTGACATTATTGACTGATTTATATGAACTGACTATGATGCAGGGATATTTCAAAAATCCCACAGACCAAATTGTTGTTTTCGATGCCTTTTACAGGAAAAATCCCTGTGGCGGCGGATATGCCATTGCTGCTGGATTGGAGCAAATTATTGAATATGTGCGTGACCTCCATTTCTCCCCGGATGACATCGATTATTTAAAAAGCCTGAAAATTTTCGATACAGACTTTCTGGAATATTTAAGAGGCTTTCATTTCACAGGTGATATTTATGCTGTTCCCGAAGGAACGGTTGTCTTCCCAAGAGAACCTCTCTTAAAAGTAATTGCACCTGTTATGGAAGCTCAGTTAATTGAAACAGCTATTTTAAATCTGCTGAACCATCAAAGTCTGATTGCCACAAAAGCTTCCCGTGTTGTTTACGCAGCAAAAGGCGATGGCATTATGGAATTTGGACTTCGCCGTGCACAGGGACCTGATGCAGGACTCTATGGCGCAAGAGCCGCTGTTATCGGCGGCTGCATCGGTACTTCCAACGTACTTACAGGACAGATGTTCCAAGTTCCTGTAAAAGGAACTCACGCCCACAGTTGGATTATGAGTTTTCCTGACGAATACACAGCATTTAAAACCTATGCCCAGCTTTATCCAAATGCCTGTATTTTATTAGTAGATACTTATGATGTTTTAAATTCCGGTGTCCCTAATGCCATTCGTGTATTTAAAGAAATGAGAGACTCCGGTATTGATTTAAAAGGCTATGGTATTCGCATTGACAGCGGTGACTTGGCATACCTGTCCAAACAAGCTTATAAAATGTTGTCTGACGCCGGTTTTGAAGATGCCATTATTTCCGCTTCCAGCGACCTTGACGAATATTTAATTGAAAGCTTAAAAGCTCAGGGCGCAAAAATCAATTCATGGGGAGTAGGAACAAATCTGATTACCTGTAATGATAATCCGGCTTTTGGCGGTGTTTACAAATTGGCTGCTATTAAGAATAAAGATGATGCTGATTTTATACCGAAAATCAAGCTTTCCGAAAACATTGAAAAAATCACAAATCCGGGAAATAAAACTATTCAAAGAATTTATGATAAGCAAACCGGAAAAATCCGTGCTGATTTAATCTGTATGGAACACGAAGTATTTAATCCTGATGAAGATAGGATTATTTTTGATCCTATTGCCACATGGAAAAAGACAAAAATTCCGGGCGGCTCATACACTTTACGAGAGCTTCTCGTACCGGTATTCCTGAAAGGAGAATGTGTTTATACCTCACCTTCCGTCATGGAAATTCAGGAAATCTGCCGCAAAGAGTTAAATACTTTATGGGATGAAACAAGACGTTTTGCCAACCCACAGGAGGTTTATGTAGATTTGTCTGATGAGCTTTATCAAATAAAATCAGACCTTTTAAAAAAAGTCGGGCAGGCTTCTATTGAATAAGAAAAAATTTATTAAAAATTCAGCCATAAGCAACCGCTCACGTCAACGCACCGCTCTATGGCTGAATTTTATCTATCTTATTTTTACTATTGTTCCATCTGTCTCCCCAGAAATCCTGCTGCTGCCTGTGCCAATTTTGGTTCTGTATCCGTAAACTTACGACCACCCTCTTTTTCCAAAATAATCACTGCACCAACCGCATCTCCTGCACAGGTAATTGTCCATACTACCTGAGACGCATATTCCATTTTGTCTCCCTCAATAATTCTGATAAATTCTTTTTGCTCTGCGGCGCAAATATTTTTTCTATCTGAAATCTGTTCTTCCAGTTCCCTGCTAATGGTTTTCTGCTCATATTCTCTCCATCCGTTTCCTGCCGCTGCAATAATCTGATCCTTATCTGCGATACATGCAATACAGCCTGCTGCCTGTGCCAACGCTTCTGTATATTCTTTCGCAAACATATTCAGCTCACCGATAGGAGAATATTTCTTCAAAATAATCTGTCCCTCTCTGTCCGTAAAGATTTCCATTGGGTCGCTTTCTCTTATTCTTAAAGTTCTTCTGATTTCCTTTGGAATTACTACTCGGCCTAAATCATCAATTCTTCTTACAATTCCTGTCGCTTTCATAAAAAAATTCCTCCATCTGTTAAAATTTCCATTTCTGGAAATAGTATCTGTACAGGAAGGAATTTTTATACATTTACTCATCAAATCATGTCAATCGTATCAATCTTTTGGCACGTTTTGATACGATTTTGACTTGATTAACACTTTACAATATTCCCATTCTGTCCTAAAATACCCCATAGAATACAAAATTTTAACCCTATTACCAGAAAGGACGTTTTTTCTATGACTTCCAAACTTTTATTTTTTGATATAGACGGTACACTGATTACAGAAGGTCCCGGAGTTATGCCTGAAAGCACAAAGCTTGCCTTAAAAAAGGCCCCGTGACAACGGACATCTTCTCTTTATCAATACCGGAAGAACAAGAACCAGTCTCCCTGAAAAAATAACCGATTTGAATTTTGATGGCTATATCTGCGGCTGCGGCATCAATATTTTTCTTCATGATAAGGAACTTTTCTCTCAAAAACTTACCAATACATTTTGTAAGGAGCTTATATATAAACTGCGTGAACATAAAGTTTCTGTACTTTACGAAGCATCTCATGCTGTTTATTTTGATTATACTCTTGCAAATGCCGAAAAATGGATTGATGCTGCGGAAAAACTTTTCCAAATTAAAGGAGAAAATATTGAAGACATTTTGCACAGTGATACCCTCACTTATGATAAAATCCTCGCAATGCTTCCTCCTACACCAGAAAATGAGGAATTAAAATCTTACTTATCTCAATACTTCCAGTGCATTGACCGCTCTAATAATATGTATGAAATCATTCAAAAAGGCTACTCAAAAGCAAGCGGAATTGACTTTCTTTGCGAACATCTTGGAAAATCTAAAGAAGATTGTTATGTCTTCGGTGACAGTGAAAATGACAGAGCAATGTTAGAAGCTGTTCCAAACAGCATCGCTATGGGAAATGCTTCACAGCCTATTAAAGACGTTTGCTCTTATGTTACTGCTTCGGTTGAAGAAGACGGCATTTATAAAGCTATGGAACATTTTGGACTGATTTAACTTTTTGTTTCATATAACGCAATCTCCTACAAACCAAAAGCAGATAAAATTTCATCCACAAAAGGATTTTATTTTATCTGCTTTATCCACATTCTTTTCTCTTTTTACACATCTTATGCCGGCATAGGCATTACAAAGAAATACATCACAATAAAATGACAAACACTTCCTCCCATTACAAAGAGATGAAAAATCTCATGAGAACCAAAATTTTTATGGTGGGAATTAAAAATAGGAAGCTTCAGCGCATAAATAATTCCTCCTACTGTATAAATAATTCCTCCTGCCAAAAGCCATCCAAACCCTGCCGGCGAGAGGGAATGTACAATCGGAACAAAAGCAAATACGCACAGCCAGCCCATTCCAATATAAATTACAGAAGAAAACCACTTGGGGCATGTAATCCAGCATGCTTTTACAATAATTCCGATAATTGCCGTAATCCACACAGCGGCACACAGCAGCAATCCTGTTTTTCCTTTCAAAACAATCAGACAAACCGGTGTATAACTCCCTGCGATTAAAATAAAAATCATCATGTGGTCCAGCTTGCGGAGTCTGCGGTTTACCTTTTCTGTTGAATTTACCGTATGATAAATCGTACTTGCCGCATATAGTAAAATCATACTCAATATAAAAATACTCATCGCAATAATATGGATATAATCCGGCTCTCTTGCCGCTTTCCAAAGCAGCGGCAGAGCAGCTAAAATCGCCATAATACATCCAATAAAATGGGTAATTGCACTTCCGGGGTCTTTAATTTTCAGTTTCATGTCAGTCACTCCTTTGCTTTTATAAAGATAGTATATGATACTTTTTTCTTTCGAATGCTCTTTTATGGTTTTATTTATCTTTATAAGTAGTTTTCAATACTACTTATTGATATTTATTATACTACACCTTATTTTTTTAAAAATCAAGGAAAAGATTAACTTTTTTATTTTTGCTAATACTATGAAAAGAACTTTTAATTCTGGCATCATCATAAAAAACAATTTCAAAAATATACTTGACTTTTTTGGTTAAGTATATTATATCAAAACAGTAATCATTATTATTATTATTGTTTTAACACTGGTTTTACCAGATTTCATAGCAAAATTATTTAAATGAAAAGGAGATTATTATTATGAAAAAATTTGTATGTAGTATATGTGGTTATGTTCATGAAGGCGATGCAGCTCCTGAAAAATGTCCGGTTTGCGGCGTTGGCGCTGAAAAATTTGTAGAACAGTCTGAAGAAAAAAGCTGGGCTGCTGAACATGTTGTAGGCGTTGCAAAAGGCGTTAGCGAAGATATTGCCGCTGATTTAAGAGCAAACTTCGAAGGTGAATGTTCTGAAGTTGGTATGTACTTAGCTATGGCTAGAGTTGCTCACAGAGAAGGATATCCTGAAATCGGTTTATACTGGGAAAAAGCTGCTTGGGAAGAAGCTGAACACGCTGCTAAATTCGCTGAATTATTAGGTGAAGTTGTTACTGACAGCACAAAGAAAAACCTTGAAATGCGTGTTGAAGCTGAAAACGGCGCTACAGCTGGTAAATTTGATTTAGCAAAACGTGCAAAAGCTGCTAACCTTGACGCTATTCATGATACAGTTCATGAAATGGCCAGAGACGAAGCTCGTCACGGTAAAGCTTTTGAAGGTCTCTTAAAGAGATACTTTGGTTAATCTATAATGTAAACTCCTCCGCGAACAAAAGGTTGTTGAGTTAAGTATATTCTTTTGATGATATCACTTAATTCTACAACCTTTTTCTATAGTTTATAAATTCCCTTTTTATACTTGACTATTTTAATCCAATATGGTAGTATAATATCAATAACAATTACTATTATTTAATTCGTCAGTTGTTTTTCTGGCAGAAAGGAGAATATATGGCTACTTTGAAATACAGCCGACAAAGAGAATGTATTCGGGAATATGTTCAAAAATGTAAGGAACACCCTACTGCAGACCAAGTGTATGCTGAAATTAAACGTGAATTTCCAAATATCAGTCTGGGAACTGTATATCGTAATCTGTCACTTTTAGTGGAGCTCGGTGAAATTGCAAAGATTTCTACCGGAAACAGCCCTGACCGCTTTGACTGCAATACGAAACCGCACAGTCATTTTATCTGCACACATTGCCATTGTATACAGGATGTGGAAAACAATGAGTTCGACTGTATGATAAAGAAAGTTGCTGCTAATATTGATGGAAGAATAACAGACCAGACTACTACTTTTTATGGATTATGCAATGACTGTTTAAATGAAAAAGAATTATTAAAAAGTAGTTGACAAATATAGTCAAGTATGTTAAATTAAAATAGTAATCATTACTGTTATTACTTTAAAAAAACCTGGCAATGCCAGATTTCATAGCAAAAATTATTTAAATGAAAAGGAGATTATTATTATGAAAAAATTTGTATGTAGTGTATGTGGTTATGTTCATGAAGGCGATGCAGCTCCTGAAAAATGTCCAGTTTGTGGCGTAGGCGCTGAAAAATTTGTAGAACAGTCTGAAGAAAGAAGCTGGGCCGCTGAACACGTTGTAGGTGTTGCTCAGGGCGTTAGCGAAGACATCTTAGCTGATTTAAGAGCAAACTTCGAAGGTGAATGTTCTGAAGTTGGTATGTACTTAGCTATGGCTAGAGTTGCTCACAGAGAAGGATATCCTGAAATCGGTTTATACTGGGAAAAAGCTGCTTGGGAAGAAGCTGAACACGCTGCTAAATTCGCTGAATTATTAGGTGAAGTTGTTACTGACAGCACAAAGAAAAACCTTGAAATGCGTGTTGAAGCTGAAAACGGCGCTACAGCTGGTAAATTTGATTTAGCAAAACGTGCAAAAGCTGCTAACCTTGACGCTATTCATGATACAGTTCATGAAATGGCCAGAGACGAAGCTCGTCACGGTAAAGCTTTTGAAGGTCTCTTAAAGAGATACTTTGGTTAATCTATAATGTAAATCCTCCGCATAGCAAGAGGCAGTCGTTGAAATCCAACGGCTGCCCTTTTTCTTTTTTTCCTTCTGTAAACAGTTGATTTCGTCCTTCCATCTCCTTATAATAAAAATATAAATAAACGAAAAGGGAGAATTTACTATGATTATAAAAAATGGCTTTGTGTTTCAGGAAGACGGTACTTTCCTGCAAAAAGATTTATATGTAGAAAATGACAGAATTGTAGCTTCAGAAGCAGAGGTAACAGATAAAACAGTTATTGACGCCTCCGGTTTAAAGGTTATTCCGGGACTTGTAGATGTGCACAGCCACGGCGCAAAAGGTCATGATTTCTGTGATGCAGATCCAGAAGGCTTAAAGGTTATTTTACAGTATGAAAAAGAACACGGTATTACTTCCTACTGTCCTACTTCTATGACACTTGCTAAAGACCAGCTTATGGATATTTTTGCTACTGCCACGAAAGTAGAGCCATCCAACGAGCTTGCTCATATTATCGGTGTAAATATGGAAGGGCCATTGATTGATATTAAAAAGAAAGGCGCACAGGCCGGAGAATATATTTCTGTTCCTGATGCATCTTTCTTTAGAAAATGCAATGAAGCCTCCGGAAATCAGATTAGACTGGTTACATTGGCACCAAATGTAGACAAAGCCTTTGACTTTATTCAGGAAGTGAAAGATGAAGTTGTTATTTCTATCGGTCATACTACTGCAAATTACGAATGTGCAAAAAAAGCTATGGACATGGGTGCGAAACACGTAACTCATTTATACAATGCCATGCCTCCATTTGCTCACAGAGATCCAGGTGTTGTAGGTGCAGCTTGTGATACACCAGACTGTATGGTAGAACTTATTTGCGATGGTTTCCACATTCACCCTGCTACAATCCGTACTACATTTAAGATGTTCGGTGATGAACGTGTTGTCCTTATCAGTGACTCCATGATGGCAACCGGTATGCCAAATGGTAAATACGAACTTGGGGGACAGGAAGTTACTATGACCGACTGCTTTGCAGCTCTTTCTGACGGCACAATTGCAGGCTCTGCTACAAACCTTTTTGACTGTATGAAAAAAGCTATGGAGTTTGGCATTCCTGAAGCAACTGCTATCTTTGCAGCTACCAGAAATCCTGCTAAGAGCATTGGCGTATATGAAAAAGTAGGCTCTCTTACTCCTGGTAAATATGCAGACATCGTACTTGTAAATGATAATTATGAAATTCAGCAGGTAATCTAATATCTGCAGAAAGGGGCGTTTTATGGATTTCAATGAAGCTTTGCAGTCACGTATTGACTCTTTTAAAAGCCAATATCCACTGCCCGATTCACTAAAGGCAAGACTTATAGAACCTTCTATGCCTTTTTACGGAACTAAAATTCTCACACAGGCAGTTACTGCTTTATTAGAAGGGGAAAACCTGCTGCTGTGCGGAGATAAAGCAACAGGAAAAAATATATTGGCTGAAAATCTGGCATGGATTTTCGGCCGTCCCACTTATAATATTTCTTTTCATGTAAACACGGACAGCAGCAGCCTCATCGGAACAGATACTTTTAAAAATAATGAGGTCACTTTAAGACAAGGACCTATTTATCAATGTGCTGTTTCCGGTGGTTTTGGTATTCTGGATGAAATTAATATGGCAAAAAACGATGCGGTAGCTGTTCTCCACGCAGTTTTGGATTATCGCCGAATTATGGATGTACCCGGTTATGAAAAAATTGCCCTTCATCCTGCTACACGTTTTATTGGTACGATGAACTATGGCTATGCCGGAACAAAAGAATTAAATGAGGCTCTTGTTTCTCGTTTTATGGTAATCAATATGCCTCCACTTTCTATGGAACGTTTAGAACATATTTTAAGAAATATCTTTCCTCACATCAAGCCAGATGCCCTGGAACAATTCTGTGGTCTGTTTTTAGACTTACAGTTAAAAGCAAAAAATGGAGAAATTTCCACAAAGGCAGTAGATATGCGTGGGCTTATCGGTGCCCTTCGCCTGGTTCATGGTGGTCTAAGTCCAATGGAAGCTGTGGAAATGGGTATTATTAATAAGAGCTTTGACAATTTTGAACGTGAACTGATTAGCGATATTGTTGTGACTCGTATACCTGATACATGGAAAAGCGGTGATGTGTTCTAATGAAAGAAAACATAATGGAAAACAGACTGCAAAATCTTCTGTGGACAGTCAGTGAGGACTATAACTGCGATGTAAAAATCAATCCCGCAGACTTGCAAAAATCTCCTGAAATTGATTTCTACAATATGGTTTTGCAAGGCGCTTTCCAAAAATATTTTGATGCCGATTTTTTTGAAACTTATATAAAAAAGAAAATACAATATGGAGCAGAACCTTCTGTTCTTACCCTGATTTCCAAACTCTGTATCGACAGTGCAGTTTCCTTAAAAATCTGTGCAGAGAGAAAAGGAATTGAAAATATACGAAGAAAAGCTTTCCGGGAAACTCTAAAAAAGGATGCTTTTCGCTTTTCTCATACGGATTGGGATTATCTGGAATATTGCTATTTAGAATTTCAGCTTTACCAAAAAACCATAAATCCCAAGCTGCATCCTTTGCTTTTAAAAATCGCTGCACTTTCTCATGCAAGCTCTGTAAAAGATGTATGCAAATGTATTGATGAAGTCTATCATACTGCTTATGAAAAGGGATTTGCAGAATATTTTAAAGGTATCAGCAGAGACACTTCCGGATTGAAATCTGCTGTTGAAGACTCTGAAGAAACAATGGAACAGGACAAATTGATTTCTGAAGAAGATACGGTCAATATTTTCAGTGGTCATGTAGATGCTCAGGATAATGGAAAACAGGATAAATCAAATGTCAGGCTTCTGGCTCTTGATAAACAATCCTCTGAGCATCTGGAAAAGTATATTGAACTAAATTATGGAAAAAGTATTCTTCCTCCCAATGAAAAATCACGTTTGCAAAAACAGATGTGCACAGGCATACACGAAGACTGCCGACTCCATATTACAAAAGGTGTTCTTCACAATCAGACAGAAAACAATGCCAAAACAGATTATGTAAAGAGAATAAAGGAAGAAAACCTTCACATTTATAAAAAGAATTTTCTTATCACGCGACAAAACATTCTCTCTCTTTCCAATCTGTTAAAAAGAGCTTTACTTACCAGAACGGAGCGGGAATTGTGTAGTAGCGAATATGGTACTATCTGTCCGGAAAAGCTCTGGAATTTAGGGCGAACCGATAATTCTATGCTATTCAGGCGAGAAATTTTACAGGATAATTCCGATTTTGCCGTAGAAGTTCTCATTGATGCCAGCGGCTCACAACAAAGACGTCAAAGTCTTGTAGCACTTCAGGGATTTATTATAAGCCGTGCTTTAAGCCTTGCACAAATTCCTCATCGGGTAACGGGATTTTGCACTTTTGGCTCTTACACTATCTTAAACGAATATCGAGATTACCTGGACAATTCTGACGCTGATGAAAATATTTTTGAATTTTATGGTTCTGCCAACAATCGAGACGGACTTGCTATTCGAGCTGTTGCGGACAGCCTTGATAAACAGCCACAGGAAAATAAAATTCTGATTGTATTAAGTGATGGAAATCCCAACGATATCATCGCCGCAAATTCTCGTCAAAAAACAGAAAAGCAGCCCTATTGTCTGGATTTTGCGGTAAAAGACACTGCCACGGAAATTCGCAGGCTGAGAAATCGTAAAATTTCTGTTTTAGGTGTATTTGCAGGCGAAGAAGAAGACCTTCAGGCAGAAAAGAAAATCTTTGGAAAGGATTTTGCCTATATTCACGATATTTCCAACTTTGCTAATATCGTAGGACATTATCTGAAAAAACAAATCACAGACTAGACAAAAACTTCCGCCACATGGATACCGGACACTTAGTCCTGTCAATGTGGCGGTTCAAAGTTATAATATCACAAAAATTTCTTAATCAGATCTATCTTCTTTTCCCTTTTCAACTGTTTAATCTCATATTCCCTGCGCATAGCTTCCGTCTTGGTCTCAAATTCTTCAAAATAAACCAGCTCTACCGGACATCTGCTTTTTGTATATTTTGCGCCCTTCCCCGCATTGTGACTGGCAATCCTTTTTTCCAGATTGTTTGTCCATCCGGTATAAAAACTGCCGTCGCTGCACTTTACCATATACGTATAATTCATCTTCTTCTCCCGTAAATCTATGTAAGGAACGCCTTGCCCAAAGACATGACGTTCTATATATCAAGCCGCCGATTAAAAAGTATTTCACTCAAACAAGATACTGACTGTAATATAAAATCGGCTGCGGATTTTCTTTCCGCATAGTTTATTATACTCTCCCAGTCAGAATTTGTGAATGATATTCTTTTACGGAAGATACTGCATCGGATCTAAAGAAACTCCATCCTTTGATAAAGCAAAGTACAGATTTGCCCCTTCCTTTGTGTAATATTTTGTAGGTTCACTGATATATCCCAATATACTTCCGGCGGAAACATATTCCTCTGCCTGAAATGGTACGTCTTTTAACTGTCCGTAAACTGCCTGATAGCCATTTCCCATATCCACCGTAACCGTCTGCCCTGTTTCTTCATTATTTACCACAGACACAATTTTTCCGTTGGCAACTGCTGCCACGGGAGCGCCTACTTCTGAAGAAATAGCGATTGCAGGATTGAGCTTATACACATTTAAAGTCGGAAAATAAATTGTATTATCCATATTATAATCCAAAACAACCTGTCCGTTTACCGGCCATTCCATTAAGGAACTCTCTGTAAAGTTAATTTCCGGCGCTGCTGCTGCCTGTGCAGATGTATTTTCTGCCTCCGGTGCAGGTGTCTGCTCCGGTGTTGTTTCCGGTGTCACTGTTTCAGGAGCAGTCTCCTCTGTGCTCTCCGGTGTACTGTCTTCCACTTCTCTTGTACCCTCTACATCTGTGGTATTTACATCCTGTGTTTCTTCCTCTGTCTCTTCTCGTTCCTCTGTTTTTATTGCCTGGTCAACAATATCTTCCTCGTTCTCCTTAACAAATTCTTTCTCATTTGCTCTGCTCTTACTCCCGGACTGGTAAACAGCCACACAGGTAACTACCAGAGTAAGTGCCAGTAAGCTTCCCAGTGCTACACGAATTTTTCCTTTTTTACTCATATTTTTCACCTCTGCCTTAGTGGGCTCATCCGCCCCTTTCTTGTTTTCAAATATAGGATTACCAGAAAAGCAGAAGTTATACATCTTTTCATTTTTCTTTCTCTATTTCCATATCAGGAAAAAAATATCCCAATATCTGCTCATAATTTTTTCCTTCTAATGCCAGATTGTGAGCCGTATACTGGCTCATTCCCATTCCATGTCCGATACCTTTACATAAAAAACGCACTTCCCCTTGACTGCTTTGCACGCTAAAGCAAGAGGAAGGCAAATCAAGCACCTCTTTTATCCGTTCTCCCTGAAACGCCTGATTTCCAATCTGAATTTCCATAACATACCCTGCACTGTCTGTTTTTGTTATTTCGATTTCTGCCTCTGCTGTTATGGAAAAAGCAGGATAACTTTTTTTAATCTTCTCTTCCAACTCCTTTAAAGAAAAATAACAGCCCTCTACATACAGAGGACTGTCTATATCTTTCGGTGTTTCCACTGAGGGTATGTAAGCAAACTTTTCACCCAGAATTTCTTCTCCGCTTCTGGTTTTACCCTGACTGAGAGGATGATAAGGAAGCTCTCTTTTCTCCTTTTGAAATACAAGAACTTCTCCCTCGGTATGAACAGCTGCCTCCTGAAACCTCCGAAATTGTTTCAGTTCTTCCCCGCTCATACTTTTTTTCTTTAAATAATCAGCCGCTTCCCGAATATCCTTCATGGCTTCTTCTGATTTCATTTTTAAAGATAAATTCGTTCTCTCAATCACTGTCTGCGCTTGAATTGCTTCTTTCTCATATCCCCAGTCAATATGAGCCGCTGTTAAAATCGGAATATATTCTTCCAAATCCGTCTGCCGGCTTAACGGACACGCCTTTCTGCCCGAAATAATCATAGTCAAAAGATACGGCAATACCAAAAACAACACTGCAAGTAACATACCTGCGTCTTTTTCTTTTTTCATAAAAATACAAAACCTGCATTTTCTTACTTGTATTATATGTCGTCTTTGGCTATTCTATCCCTTTTTCACAATAAACGCAGGAATTGGAGGATTATTTTCCCTGTTATAATAGCTGTTGACAATCACAACATACTTTCGGCTGTTCAGCTTCTTTAAATACTCTAAAATTCGATTTTTTTCTTCAAATCCCGTATCTCCTCCGCTGTAAATGCAAAGTGCCATCACACCGCCTTTTTTCAGCAGTTCAAGACCTTTTTCAATAGCTTTTACGCTAGTATCTGCCTTTGTTGCCAGATTGTGGTCGCCTCCCGGCAAATAGCCGAAATTAAAATAAATGCCGTCTACGCTTCCTGCTTCTGCATATTCATCCATGTTTTCATGACTGTCCAGATAAAGCTTTGCCCTGTTTTCCACATTGTGCTCTTTTAAAAGCTTTGTTGTACACATAATTGCCTTTTCCTGCACATCGAAAGCCAGAACTTTTCCACTTTCTCCCGCCAATTCACATAAAAACAACGTGTCATATCCATTTCCCATGGTTGCATCAATATACAACCCATTCGGATTTACCTGTAACTGAAACAGCTCATGACTCCACTCTGTAATCTGATAAGATTTCATACTTATTTTTCGCTAGCCTCCAATGCCTGTGAAAGGTCTGCGATAATATCGTCAATATGCTCAATTCCTACTGAAAAACGGATCATTCCCGGTGAAACTCCTGCTGCAACCAGCTGTTCATCATTCAACTGTCTGTGAGTATGGCTTGCCGGATGCAATACACTTGTCTTAGCATCTGCCACATGCGTAACAATAGAAGCCAGCTTCAGGCTGTCCATAAATTTCACAGCAGCTTCTCTTCCCTTCTTCAATTCAAAAGAAATAACCCCGCAAGTTCCCTTTGGCATATATTTCTGCGCTAAATCATGATATTTATCCTGTGGAAGTCCCGGATAATTCACCTTTCCAACCAACGGATGTGCATCTAAATACTCCGCAACCTTCTGTGCATTATAGCAATGTCTTTCCACTCTTAAAACTAATGACTCCAGCCCTAAATTTAAGATAAAAGAGTTCATAGGAGAAGGAACAGAGCCTAAATCACGCATAAGCTGTGCATTAATTTTTGTGATATAAGCAGCTTTTCCAAACTGTTTTGTATAAACAACTCCATGATAAGACTCATCAGGTGTTGTCAGCCCCGGAAACTTGTCAGCATGGGCTTCCCAGTCAAAATTTCCGCTGTCTACAATCGCTCCTCCTACCTGCGCTGCATGTCCGTCCATATATTTTGTTGTGGAATGTACCACAATATCAGCGCCCCATTTAAACGGCTGGCAGTTTACTGGTGTAGCAAAAGTATTATCCACAACAAGAGGAACACCATGGCTGTGAGCCAGATTTGCCATTTTTTCAATGTCTAATACTACTAAAGACGGATTTGCAATAGTTTCTGCAATGACTGCCTTTGTATTTGATTTAAACGCTTTTTCCAATTCCTCTGCCGGCGCATCCACATCTACAAAAGTACATTCAATTCCCATCTTTTTCGCTGTTACACCCAAAACGTTTAAAGTACCGCCGTAAATAGCAGAAGCACAGATTACATGGTCTCCTGCTTCACAAATATTAAAAATAGAATAAAAAATTGCTGACTGACCTGAGGAAGTGAGCACTGCTGCAACTCCGCCTTCCAAATCTGCAATTTTCTCTGCAACTAAATCATTGGTAGGGTTTTGGCATCTTGTATAAAAATATCCATTGTCCTTTAAATCAAATAATCTGCCCATCTCTTCTGTTGTGTCATACTTAAAAGTCGTACTCTGATAAATAGGCATCATCCTCGGTTCACCCTTCTTCGGTTTCCAACCGGACTGGATACATTTTGTCTCAATATGATATTCTCTGCTCATCTCTATCCTCTCCTTTATAAAAATATTTTAAATTATTTTCTGTGCCAGCATCACTGCCCCTAGACATATCAACACACTTGCAGCCATATAAATTGCCGAAAGAACGCCTTTCCCGTTTTCCATTAACACATAGCTTTCCAACGCAAATGTGGAAAAAGTAGTAAATCCCCCGCATACTCCCGTCTTTAAAAATAAAATCAGAGAGCTGCTTCCTATTCCTCTTTTTGCCGCAAATGCGGAGATACAACCAATAAGAAAAGCTCCCGCTGCATTGATGAAAAGGGTAGTCCATGGAAACCCTGATTTCCCCTGTATGGGGATAAGACTCAGCAAATATCGTGCTGACGCCCCTATAAAGCCTCCCATGCCAACACAAAAACAGTTTAACATAGTCCTAATCTCCTTATCTTCTGTAATATTTCTGTCCAATAAGGATGATTGCCACAAACATCACAAGCCCTGCTCCCAGCACTAAAAGTGTCTGTTCGGAGCTCAATTCCATACGTAAGGATAAAAGCTGTAAAACCAGCAAATCCAAACCCATGACAGAAACTGCTCCGCCTATGGTCATCATAAACTTTCTTTCATTTTCAGGTGAAACCCCACTGGCAAAACGCTCCCTTATCATAGATGGTTTTCCTTTCACAGCAAGAAAAATTCCTGCCAATATAATGACTGCTGCCAGAACAATCAATACAATCTGCTGCTGCGTCATCTTACTTCCTCCTTTATTCCCTGCTTCTCATATTTTTTTAATGCAAACTTAAACCACAACGGCAATATAGTTCCTTTAAACACACAGGACAAGCTCAATGCCCACCAAACACCGTTTAATCCCAAATCTGTGGCAGATAAAAGCATAGCTGCCGGAATTCTAAGGGCATTAAACAAAATTCCCGTAACAGACGGCGGGACTGTCTTTCCAATTCCCTGAAACGCCCCTGTGGCAGCGCCCTCCAGACACATGAAAATTTCCGAAATTCCTATAATTCTTAGATAATCTACTCCCATTGGAATAACATCCGGTTCTTTAATAAATATTTTAAAGAAGAATTCCGGAAATACCCACAGAAGCAACGTCGTAATAACTCCCCACACTGCCATAATTTCAATAGCTTTTCGATAGCCCTTCTTAATACGCTTCTTTTTCCCTGCACCATAGTTCTGTGCAATAAAAGCATTTACTGCTGTGGAAAAGCCTCCTGCCATCATCCATGAAATAGACTCTATCTGGCTTCCTACCTTCTGAACCGCAACTGCCGCATCTCCCCAGCCTGCAATAAAACGTGCAATCACCATAGAAATCATAGACATCAGTGCATCCTGCATGGCAGAAGGAAGACCTATTTTTACAATTTCCCTGATATGTTGCTTCGGTGTTCTTACACACAAATGAATTCTCCCAAAAATAATTGGCTCTCTCCATACTGCTCTTAAATAAAGAACAAATACAATTATCTGTGCGAATACTGTTGCAAAAGCCGCTCCTGCAACTCCCATTCCTTTTAACGGGCCAATGCCGAAAATCAAAAGCGGGTCCAAAATCAGGTTAATCACCAGCCCTACCGTAGTAACCCGAAAGGTAGTGACCGTATTTCCCATCGCAGCCAAAATACCTCCGATAACCTGATCTAAAAAGGAAAATACAATCAATCCGCAGGTAATCATCAAATAAACTCTCGCATCCCATATAACATCCGGACTGTTCAAATTAAAAAATCCAATCAACTGCTTATTCAAAAGCAAACTGATAATTCCATACAAAACACCCAGAAATGCTCCCATACGAAGAGCTCCTCTGGCAAACTCGGCTCCTTCTTCCGGATTTCCCGCACCCAAACGCTGTCCTACACTTACCTGCCCACCTATTCTTGGTATCATTGTAAATCCATTTGCCAGCCACATAAACATACCGGCTGCTCCAACTGCTGCTACCGCATTGCTTCCCAATCTTCCAATCCATATCATATCCACCAGATTGTATCCCATCTGAATAAAGGAAGTTCCCATGATAGGAAAAGCCAGACGGGCAAGGGTTCCCGCAATTGATCCTTCTAATAAATCAATCTTTTTTCTCATGTCCTTTTTCCTCAAATTCTGTCATTACTTTACTATCTTACCAAACTCTGAAAGAACCTGCAAACACTAATTTTTATCTGCAAAAGTCTCTTTTCAACTACCCCCAACTATGATACCCTTTAATATATAAAATTAAAGAATAGAGGACGCATTATGAAAGAGAAAATATACACCATTCCACTAATGGACGCATTTCATGCAAATGATGAATGTCCATTCTGTTTTATTGAAAGAAATCTGGAACAACACGCTTTGGACTTTGTCTTGGGACAAGGCGCTTCCTACATGGAAGACGACATACGGGCAGAAACCGATAAAATGGGATTTTGCCGAGACCACTATAAAAAGATGTTTCACTATGGCAACCGTCTTGGTACCGGACTTATTCTCACCACACATTTTAAAAAGAAAAATGAAGAATTGCAGCAACAAATAAAAATGTTTTCTCCAAAAAAGGCATCTATGCTGGGACATTTTAAAAAGGCAAAATTAAATCCCGATAACCCTCAAACCTCTTTGGGCACTTGGGTAAAGGAACAGAATAACTCCTGTTATATCTGTGATTATTCCAAGAATACTTATGCCAGATATTTAGATACCTTTTTTGAACTCTATCGTAAAAATAAAGAATTTCAGGAGCTTTTCAAAAACAGCAATGGCTTCTGCCTTCCTCACTTCGGTGATTTAGTAGAAACAGCTGAAGAATTATTGTCTGACAAAGAAAAAGCTGAATTTTACCCACAATTATTCTCTTTAATGACAGAAAACTTACAGCGAGTTACCGATGATTTAGCATGGTTCTGTGACAAATTCGATTACAAAAACAAAGATGCTGACTGGAAAAACTCCAAAGATGCAATACAGAGGGGAATACAGAAATCCGCCGGCGGATATCCTGCCGATCCTTTCTATCAATCAGAAAGATAAGAAATTTAAAAGCATTTATAAAAAAAGAATAAATGAAATTTTCTCTTTTTCATTTTTCTTTTAGTATTTCGTCATAAATTATCCTTATTTACATAGTATAGTATAACTTGTAAAAGCCAATAAGACTTTTTTCAAAATCTTTTTCTTTTCATATTACTGGCAAGCCTATTGCCAGTAACTCCTTCTTTTTTATGAAATGAACAAGAGCAGAAATCTATCCCCCTCAGATTTCTGCTCTTGCTTTTTTATGTCAAAATTATCCTATACTATGAAATTATTCTGCAAAACTCCCACCACTACACATAGAAATGATATTCTCTGTTTTTTTCTTTTCTTCACATTTCTTTTATCATTTCATCACAAATTCATCACATTTACCCTTTATAGTATAACTTGTAAAAGCCGATAAGACTTTTTCAAAAATCTTTTTCTTTTTCATATTGCCGGAATAGAAAACCGGCTCTCCTTCTTTTTAATATTTAAAAATATTAAAAAAGAAACCAGAACCAACCTTCCCCCTCATTGGTTCTGGTTCTTTTTTATTGTCTGCCTTAACTACTTTCCGATAAAAAGCTGGACCCAATTCATTCTTCCGTTCTTATCTACATAATACCCTACACCTATATGTGTATATGGACCCATAATGTTCTGACGGTGCCCTGGACTGTTCATCCACCCATTCATAACCTGCTCAGGTGTCCTTTGTCCCGCTGCAATATTTTCTCCGCACATCCAATATTCAATACCAAATTCCTGCAAAACAGTAAAACATGATGTTCCATCCGGACGAGTATGTGACAAATTTTGCTCTAGCTCCTTTGCACGCACACCGGCTGCCTCAGCAAGTTCATAATCATATTCTAAAGGTTCTAATCCATTTGCAGCACGCTCTTTATTTACAATGTTGGCAACTTCCATTTCATAAACTATGGAAATATCTTTCACCCATTTTCCATCAGGTCCTACATAATACCCATCAATCCAAGTATTCGTTGCCATTGCTCCGCTTTCGGTTAAATAGTAATCACCTATCCATCTATTTGATGCCATTGCTCCATCACTATAAAGATAATACCATTTTCCCCATACCTCCTGCCAACCTGTTTTCATATAACCGTTTCCATCAAAATAGTACCAGTATCCGTCTATAAACTCCCAATTATTTGTTGTATAGCTTCCGTCTCCATGACGATACCACCAGCCATACTCTGTATTTATCCATTGATTTCTTTTCCACTGACCATCAGAGCCTACATAATACCCATCAATCCAAGTATTCGTTGCCATTGCTCCATTTTCGGTTAAATAGTAATCACCTACCCATCTATTTGATGCCATTGCTCCGTCACTATAAAGATAATACCACACTCCATTAATTTTCTGCCATCCTGTCAGCATATATCCATTTCCATCAAAATAATACCACTTTCCACTAATTGATTTCCATGTATTAACCGGATAACTTCCATCATCCTCCTGATACCACCAGCCCGAGCTATTATACTCCCACTGAGCTGCTTGTACTTCTTTATTGCCTACAACTATACTTCCCATAAAAAGCAATGCTGCCGCAAATAATTTTACTCTTTTGTTTCTCATACTGCTTACCTCCTCTTTCATTTAAACTAATTTTACTAAACATCCTATGGATATACAAGAGTGAGATAAAAATGAGATATCGAGTATTTTTATTTCATAGAGCAAATTTTTCTATAAAACAAAAAACAGCCTAAATCCTTATCTTAAGGACTTAGACTGTTTTAAAACAGTGAAGCATCGGGGATTCGAACCCCGGACAACTTGATTAAAAGTCAAGTGCTCTACCGACTGAGCTAATGCTCCATATTAAATGCCCAGAGCCGGAATCGAACCAGCGACACGAGGATTTTCAGTCCTCTGCTCTACCAACTGAGCTATCTGGGCATAAGTAGCGGGAATAGGATTTGAACCTATGACCTTCGGGTTATGAGCCCGACGAGCTTCCAGACTGCTCCACCCCGCGATATACTATTTTACAATAAAATCTATAATAAATCTTATTGCTAAGCCGATGATCGGACTCGAACCGATAACCTGCTGATTACAAATCAGCTGCTC
>ERZ791834.209-NODE-209-length-51242-cov-45.464_pt1 | contig 51242 bp, 44 predicted proteins | sample MGYA00510293_ERZ791834 | MGnify/ENA primary metagenome ERZ791834 (study PRJEB30046, sample SAMN00715253) | human gut metagenome | study: EMG produced TPA metagenomics assembly of the A metagenome-wide association study of gut microbiota in type 2...
ATATTCTGGTCAAGGGTGTACCGTATCTGTCAACAGACTTGTTCAGTTTAACTTACAATTCAGAGAATCTTTCCTTACTTCCTTCTCTGATCAATACATTTATCCTGACGGTCGTTTCTCTTGTGATCGCGGCACCGTTGGGAATTTTTGCAGCAATCTATCTGGTAGAATATGCGAAAAAAGGAAGCAAGCTTGTAAATGTGATCCGTATCACAGCCGAGACACTTTCCGGTATTCCATCTATTGTATATGGTCTTTTCGGTATGTTGTTTTTCGTGACAGCACTTCACTGGGGGCTGTCACTTTTATCCGGTGCGTTTACACTGGTGATCATGATTCTTCCTCTGATCATGCGTACCGCAGAGGAAGCTTTGAAATCTGTTCCGGATTCTTACCGTGAAGCAAGTTTCGGACTTGGCGCAGGTAAGCTGCGTACAATTTTTACGATCGTTCTGCCGTCAGCAGTACCTGGAATTCTGGCTGGCGTGATTCTGGCAATCGGTCGTGTGATCGGTGAGACAGCAGCACTGATCTATACAGCAGGTACGGTTGCAGAAGTACCGAAGAATCTGATGGGTTCCGGCCGTACACTGGCACTTCATATGTATGTGCTGTCCGGTGAGGGTCTTCATATGAACCAGGCATCTGCGACAGCAGTTGTTATTCTGGCATTTGTTCTTGTGATTAATTTCCTGTCCGGAGCGGTTGCCAAACGAATTGCGAAAGGATAAAAGGCATGAGTGAGAATGCAAAAATAACAGTTGAGAATATGAATTTATATTACGGGAAGTTCCATGCATTAAAGAATATCAATATGGAGATTCCTGAGAAAGAGATCACAGCTTTTATCGGTCCGAGCGGTTGTGGTAAATCCACTCTTCTGAAGTCTTTAAACCGAATGAATGATCTGGTAGAGGGCTGTGTGATCACCGGTAAAGTACAGCTTGACGGTGAGGATATTTACGGAGATATGGATGTCAATCTGTTACGAAAAAGAGTGGGAATGGTATTCCAGAAGCCGAATCCATTTCCGATGAGTATCTATGATAACATTGCATATGGACCAAGAACACATGGAATCCGTTCCAAAGCAAAACTGGATGATATCGTAGAGAAATCCCTTCGCGATGCGGCTATCTGGGAAGAGGTGAAAGACCGTCTGAAAAAAAGTGCACTGGGAATGTCCGGTGGACAGCAGCAGAGGCTTTGCATTGCCAGAGCACTTGCGGTTCAGCCGGAAGTGCTCCTGATGGATGAGCCAACATCCGCACTTGACCCTATTTCAACTTCCAAGATCGAGGAGCTGGCAATGGAGTTAAAGAAGGATTATACGATTGTTATGGTAACTCATAATATGCAGCAGGCAACCCGAATTTCTGACAAAACAGCGTTTTTTTTACTGGGAGAAGTCATTGAATTTGCAGATACGGATAAGCTGTTTTCCATGCCTGCGGATAAACGTACAGAGGACTATATTACAGGAAGGTTTGGTTGATTATGTCAAAGTATTTTGAGAGACAGCTGGAGGAACTGCATGTCCAGCTTATTACTCTGGGAAGCTACTGCGAGAAGGCTATTTCTTTTTCTGCAAAAGCGATCCAGAAGGTGCAGAATGAGGAAATTGCCCGTCGGGTTTTTGAGACGGACAGAGACATTGATGCGAAGGAAAGAGAGATTGAGAACCTCTGTCTGAGTCTTCTGCTTCATCAGCATCCGGTGGCAAGAGATTTAAGAGAAATCTCCGCCGCATTGAAGATGGTTTCTGATATGGAACGTATCGGGGATCAGGCCGCAGACATTGCAGATCTTTCCTTATATATTGCAAAGGATACCAGTGCGATACCGGATACGATCACAAAGATGGCAGAGGACACAGTGAGTATGGTGACAGAGAGTGTGGATGCATTTGTAAAGAGTGATCTGGAGCTGTGCCGAAATGTCATTGACAGAGATGATGTGGTGGATGATGCGTTTAATGAGATCAAAGAGAAACTTGCAGATATGATCTATGGCGGAAAACTGGATGCTAAGACAGGGCTTGATCTTCTGATGACTGCCAAGTATTTCGAGCGTATCGGAGATCACGCTGTGAATATTGCAGAATGGGTGGAATATTCTATCACAGGTCAGCACAGGAATAATGAACATCAGGATTATCTGAATAATTAACTGAATGATGGAGGTCTCGTGTTATAAGCGGCGAAAGTTTGCAGACAGAGACGATATATATCCGCAGGCGGGAACCGTTTGCGGATATTTGAGTATATTTAAGGTTGTAAATACACTGTCGACTTATAGCAATTTTCAAAAATAATGCAATTAATCCAGACCATCAGAGCGTGAAGTCCCGCGTCAGATATCTTTGTCGTGCGTCAGCACGCCGGCAGATATCTTCCTTGTCCTTCGCACTCTGCTGGACTGTCTTATTTGCATTATTTTGTAGAATTGCTATAGGTTATTTTATAGAAAGAATGATATATGGTAATATAACTGAAATCATATAATGAAGGGATGGGAAGAGAAGTGACAAAGAAAATTTTTAAATCTATGATGCTGGTGTGCGCAGTGGTTCTGGCAGCAGGACTGGCACTGGTTCTGGGGATTCTTTACAGAAATTTTGACAGACAGATGAGAGATGAACTGGTAAAAGAAGCTGCTTATCTGGAATATGGAGTGGAACAGCAGGGCGCAGATTATCTTGAAAATATCAAGGATAAGAGTGCCAGAATTACATATATTGCTCAGGATGGAACGGTGCTTTTTGACAATGAGGCAGATGCTTCTGAGATGGAAAACCATAGGGACAGAGATGAATTTCAGAAGGCTGAGAAGTATGGTGCGGGAGAATCTTCGAGGTATTCAGATACTCTTTCCGAAAAAACGACCTACTACGCTCTACGCCTGAAAGACGGTACGGTTCTCAGGGTTTCGGGAACGCAGGATTCGGTGTTTGCTCTGGTGGAGAACCTGGTGCTGCCGTTGTGCTGGATTCTGCTTATTATGCTTGTTCTTTCAGGAATTATTGCGTCTGTGATATCAAAGAAGATCGTGAAACCGGTGAATGAACTGGATCTGGAGCATCCGGAAGAGAATCAGATTTATGAGGAACTTTCACCCTTATTGAGTAAGATACACAGGCAGAACAGGGAGATTCAGAATCAGCTGGAACTGGCAAAACAGCAGCAGCAGGAATTTTCACTGATTACAGAAAATATGCAGGAAGGTCTGATCGTGATCGATAAATATACGATGATTCTTTCGGCTAATTCCAGTGCATGGAATTTGTTCCGGATGGACAAGGTGCGTCAGGGAGAAAGTGTTTACTGCCTGGATCGCGCGGAGGATTTCCGCCATGCAATTGAACATGTTCTGGAAGGGGAACATGAGGAGCTTGTCCTGAAATTAAATGGAAGTGATATTCAGCTGATCGCCAATCCTGTGATACGGGGACAGAAGACGGAGGGTGCGGTGATCCTGCTTGTGGATGTGACAGAGAAGCTTGAGAGGGAGAATCTGCGCAGGGAGTTTTCTGCAAATGTTTCCCATGAATTAAAGACACCTCTGACTTCTATTTCCGGATTTGCGGAGATTATTCAGGGTGGTTTTGTGAAGGAGGAGGATATTCCTAAGTTTGCAGGACGTATCTATAAGGAGTCACAGAGGTTGCTTCAGCTTGTGGAAGATGTGATCCAGATTTCACAGCTTGATGAGGAGAAGACGCCTTATGTATGGGAGCCGGTGGATGTTTATCAGATTTGTAAGAGTGCGTTTGACAGTCTGAAGGAGAAAGCATATAAGATGAATGTGCATCTTTATATCTGTGGAGAGTCGATGAAGATGGAAGCAATCAGGACTCTTCTGGAGGAGGCTGTTTATAATGTTTGTGATAATGCGATTAAGTATAACAGGAATGATGGTAGTGTGAGTATCTTTCTGGAGCAGACGGCACAGGAGGTGCAGATTGTGGTTAAGGATACGGGGATTGGAATTCCGAGGGAAGATCAGGATCGGGTGTTTGAGAGATTCTACAGAGTGGATAAAAGTCATTCTAAGGAGATTGGGGGCACTGGATTGGGGCTTTCGATTGTGAAGCATGCGGTTAGTACTTTGGATGGTAGTGTTGGACTTAGAAGTGAGGTGGGAAGTGGAACTGAAATCTGTATGAAGTTTCCGAAGGTGCATAAAGAATAATTGGGAACTGGTTGTGGTAGTTTTTTGAATAGAGGATGTTACTTGCTTTAAGGGTGGTAGGTAACATTCTTTTTTGGTTGGTGGGTTATTTTTCTGTAAATATTGGTGTTTCCAATGGGAGGGTTTTCTGATAAGATGGGAAATGGTAAATATTTTGAAAGGTCATTGGGAATGCCATTGCAGTGGTTGAGGTTGTACAAGGGTGTGTGTGATGGCTTTTGTGGAGAAAGGAAATAGATATTATGAATAGTTATAAGCTGGATTTGGAGAAGTATGCTGCATTGGCGAGACAGGCTGTGGCTGAGGGGTGTGTGTTGCTGGAGAATGAGGGGCAGGCGCTTCCGTTGAGAGATGGGGAGAGGGTTGCTGTTTTTGGACGTATGGCGTTTCATTATTATAAGAGTGGGCTTGGTTCCGGTGGTTTGGTGAATACGAGGTATGTCGTGGGAATTCTGGATGCTTTGAAGGAGTGTGAAGGGGTTTATCTGGATGAGAAGCTGATGGGGATTTATGAGGATTGGATTATGGAGAATCCTTATGATGAAGGTCAGGGCTGGGGGCATGTGCCTTGGTGTCAGAAGGAGATGGATGTGACAGAGGAGATGCTTGACTGTGCGCGCAGGAATGATGTTTCTCTGGTTGTTATTGGCAGAACTGCGGGTGAGGATCAGGATAACAATGCGAAGGCTGGCAGTTATTGTCTGACGGAGACGGAGGAGGATATGATCCGCCGTGTCTGTGAGGTGAGTGAGCGTACAGTTGTTGTGCTTAATGTTGGTAATATTATTGATATGAGCTGGGTGGAGAAGTATCGTCCGCAGGCTGTTCTGTATGTATGGCAGGGTGGCCAGGAAGGTGGAAATGGTGTGGCTGATGTGCTGACTGGTAAGGTTTGTGCGTGTGGTAAGCTGACGGATACGATTGCTGCTGATATTAAGGATTATCCGTCTACTGAGAATTTCGGGGATCCGTTTAAGAATTATTATAAGGAAGATATTTATGTCGGATATCGTTATTTTGAGACGTTTGCGAGGGATAAGGTGCTTTATCCGTTTGGATATGGGTTGTCTTATACAACTTTTGAGATGAAGGCGGAGGTTCTTAAGAATACCGGGGATGAGATTACGGTGTCTGCAATGGTTGCCAATACCGGTGAGTTAAAGGGGAAAGAGGTTGTTCAGGTTTATGTGAAGGTTCCGCAGAGGAAACTTGGAAATCCGGCGAGAAAGCTGATTGGTTTTGCAAAGACGAAGGAGCTGGAGCCTGGAGAGCAGGAAGAGGTTTGTATTGTTATTCCGAAGTATGATATGGCTTCTTATGATGACAGTGGTGTGACCGGGCATAAGTCTTGTTATGTTCTGGAAGAGGGAACTTATGAGATTTTTGTCGGCAGTGATGTGAGAAGTGCGGTATCTGTCGGATGTTATGAGGAAGAGTTCCGGGTGATTGAGGAGCTTGAGGAGGCTTATGCGCCGGTTGAGAAGTTTCAGAGAATGAAGGCTGTTTTGTTGCCGGATGGGACTTATCAGGCAGTGACTGAGGATGTGCCGGTCCGTACGATTGATCCTCAGGAGCGTAGGGCGAATGAGATGCCGGAAACTTATGTCTATACAGGCGATAAGGGATATAAGCTGGTGGATGTGCTGGATAAGAAGGTTTCCATGGAGGAGTTTGTTGCGCAGATTAGTGAAGAGGATCTGATCGCGATGTTCCGGGGTGAGGGTATGTGTAGCCCGAAGGTTACTGCGGGAACGGCGGCTGCTTTTGGCGGAGTGACAGATGGCCTGACTGCGCTTGGAATTCCGGTTGGATGTTGTTCGGATGGTCCGTCCGGTATTCGTATGGATTGTGGTACGAAGGCGTTTTCACTGCCGAATGGAACTTCTCTTGGCTGTACTTTTAATGTGGAGCTTGTGGGTGCATTGTATGAGATGACTGGTAAGGAGCTTCGTCTGAATAAGATTGATTCTCTTCTTGGACCGGGTATGAATATTCACAGAAATCCATTGAACGGACGTAATTTTGAGTATATTTCTGAGGATCCGATTCTTACAGGCAGGATTTGTGCAGCTCAGGTGAAGGCTATGGCGAAGTCTGGAATCGGAAGTACGATCAAGCATTTCTGTGGTAATAATCAGGAGGTTGGAAGAAGTACTTCGGACTCTGTGATCTCTGAGAGAGCTTTGCGTGAGATTTATCTGAAAGGTTTTGAGATTGCGGTAAAAGAGGGCGGTGCGCGTTCTGTGATGACGACTTATGGAAGCGTGAACGGGCTCTGGACGGCTGGAAGTTATGATTTGTGTACGACTATTCTTCGTAAGGAATGGGGATTTGATGGTATTGTGATGACTGACTGGTGGGCGAAGTCCAACTACGAAGGACATCAGGCTGAAGTGCCGGTGAAAGCACCGATGGTAGCGGCTCAGAATGATATTTATATGGTAGTAAGTGATGCGAAAGCAAATCCTGAGAATGATGATGTAGGTGAGATGCTTCATGCAGGAAAGATTACTCTGGGTGAATTGCAGAGAAATGCGGCAAATATTCTGGGATTTTTGTTAAAGAGTCCGTCTATTCTGCTTCTGGCAGACAGAATCTGTGAAGAGGAGCTGGAGGCTATGAATACGAAAGAAGAGGATGACGTGGATGCCGGAAGTCTGGTGAATATTGAGAGTGATCCACAGACACAGGAGATTGTAATTGATGGTGCGTTATTGCATCCTGCGAAGGGGAATGCAGATGTACTGGCAGTTACCAATGATTTTATGGGTGATTTCACAATGAAGTTTACGTTGAAGTCTGATCTTGGAGAGTTGGCGCAGCTTCCTGTTTCTGTATTTTTGGATAATATTCATAAGATGACTGTTTCTGTTCAGGGAACCAATGGAAAATGGGTGGAGGAAAGCCGGATTCTGAATATGGGATTTGGACATAATCACTACATTAAACTTTATTATGGAGCAGATAACCTCGAAATTGAGAAAATTGTGCTGATTCCAAATAGGTAAGACCAATTCGCGGAAAGCTTGCAAAATAAAATTCTTTATGGCATAATATGGAAATACTCAAAAACCCGTTGGAAATTATAAGTGTGATGAGGAAAAGATAATATGTCTGGTTTTACAAAGGAAATAATTGCGAGGACTTTTACAGAATTACTTGAAGAGAAATCCATGGCTAAGATAACGGTCAAGGATATTGTGGAGCGATGCGGAGTAAACAGGAATACTTTTTATTATCATTTCCGGGATATTCCGGATGTCGTTGAGTTTATTCTGAAGAAGAAGTGGGATGAAATTCTGGAAGCGCCACAGGAGAAAACGTCAATCCTGGAGTGTATGGAGGAGATGGCTTCTTTGGTCAGGGATAATCGAAAGCTGATGTTGAACGTTTATAAATCAGTAAAAAGAGATACATTTCTTGTTTATATGAACGAGATTGCTACCTATATTATTACGGAATATTTTAAGAAGAATCTGGATAAATTTGATTTGAACAGAGATGAAATCAGTATTCTTATCAAATATTACAAATGTCTGTTTATAGGAATTCTGATGGAGTGGCTGAATAATGCACTGGAGGATGATCTGGGAGTTGAAATGCGCCAGGCAGTTGAGCTGATGAACCGTCATCCGGAGCTGACTTCGATTCTTAATAAAACAAGTTAATATTTTGGTCAATTTTGGAACTATAAATACTGTAATTAATCCAATCCATCAGAGCGTGAAGTCCTGCGTCAGATATCTTTGCCGTGCGTCATGAACAGGAGCTTTGGATGAGCATTAATTATTGTGTTTGTCATTATGTTTCGAAATTGAAAAAATATTCTGCAAGATTTATATTATACAAAATCAAGCTCATGTCTGATTTTTGGACATGGGCTTTTTTTTGCCTATTTATTGTTAAAAATATCACAGTTATAATAACAGCCAGAAAGAGGGAAAAACAAAGAGGCTGAGATGAACATTCAGCCTGATAATTCAGGAAGGAGGAGAGGTAGGGTGAATGCAATGAAACAGTTAAAATTAGCGAAGAATGGATATATTATCATGTCTGTTCTGTTTATGATCCTGGGTATCTGCCTGATCATATGGCCGGACTGCTCAATGGCAGTATTTTGTACGGCAGTAGGAATTATGTTTATTGTATATGGTGCCATAAAAATCATAGGATATTTTTCCAGAGATTTTTACTGTCTGGCATTTCAGTTTGATCTTGCCTTTGGTGTACTGCTGGCGGCAGTTGGTGTCGTTATTATTATACGTAGAAACGTGGTAGTGAATCTGATTTTTGGAATATTTGGAATTCTGATACTTGCGGATGCTCTGTTTAAGATTCAGACGTCTATAGATGCAAAAAAGTTTGGACTGAGTCTCTGGTGGAGAATTTTGCTGATGGCAATCCTTGCAGGAGTTCTGGGATTGTTGCTTCTGGTGAGACCGTTTGAGGCTGCAGAGGTGATGATGATTCTGGTTGGAGTTTCACTTCTATTTGAAGGAATTCTGAATTTGTGTGTGGCAGTTTATACTGTAAAAATTATTAAAAATCAGAAGCAGGATATCATAGATATGGATGAGTATTGAATAAGATAGAGAGACAGATACGTACGTTGTTGGAAGCAAAAAAGATCTTATTGGTAGTCAGAAATAAAAATTATGCTGGTACAGCGTAAATAAAAAATGTCCATTATGGCAGGAATTATTATACGAAGCACCGGTGTTGAGATATATTACATTACAACAAGGAGGAGTAATCACATGAAGTTAATGGACAAAGCAAAACAGGCTGCACTTGTAGCAGCAGTTAAAACAGGTCTGGGTTATCTGGAGAAGGATCCGGAAGTAAATATACCGAAGTTGATGGAACTTGTAGATAAAGTAGTACCGGATGGCTGGTATGAGGCACAGAGAAATGCAATCCGTAATGCAATCCAGGATAAAAACAGCAACTGGTATAAACTGATTCTCAGAATTTATGATCTGGATCCGGGTGTACGTGAGGCGTTCTTTACAAACTTTATTATCAATGCCAGCTTAAAGGGAAGTGCATTACAGGAGGAAACTGCGGAGGCAAACAACTGTAATGTTCCGTGGGCTATCCTGCTTGACCCTACAAGTGCCTGTAATCTGCACTGCACAGGATGCTGGGCAGCTGAATATGGTCACAAGCTGAATCTTGATTTTGATACCATCTGTTCTATCGTAGAGCAGGGAAGAAAACTCGGAACTTATATGTACATATATACAGGTGGAGAACCTCTGGTTCGTAAGAAAGACCTAATCCGTATCTGTGAGAAATATCCGGATTGTGAGTTCCTTTCCTTTACAAATGGTACTCTGATCGATGAAGAGTTCTGTCAGGAAATGCTTCGTGTGAAGAACTTCGTACCGGCAATCAGTCTGGAAGGTTCTGAGGAAGCAAATGATGGTCGTCGTGGAGATGGTGTATATCAGAAGGTTATGCATGCGATGGAACTTCTGAAATCACATAAACTTCCGTTTGGTGTATCTACTTGCTATACTTCTGCAAACGTAGACAGTGTAAGCAGTGAGGAATATTTTGACCATATGATCGACTGTGGTGCTCTGTTTGTATGGTTCTTCCATTACATGCCGACAGGTAATGATGCAGTGGTAGAGTTGATGCCGAATCCGCAGCAGCGTGAAAAGATGTATCACAAGATCAGAGAGTATCGTTCTACAAAGGCAATCTTCAGCATGGATTTCCAGAATGATGCGCAGTATGTTGGCGGATGTATCGCTGGTGGAAGACGTTATCTGCATATCAATGCAAATGGTGATGTGGATCCTTGTGTATTTATTCATTATTCTAATGCAAATATCTACAAAGAGAGTCTGCTGGATGCATTGAAGAGCCCGATTTTCATGGCATATCATGATGGACAGCCGTTTAATGAAAATATGCTTCGTCCATGCCCGATGCTTGAGAATCCGCAGAAGCTGCGTAAGATGGTGGAAGAGTCTGGTGCGAAGTCTACGGATTTGCAGTCTCCGGAGTCGGTGGAGCATCTTTGTGCGAAGTGCGATGCTTATGCAGAGCATTGGAAACCGAAGGCTGAGGAGCTGTTTCATACCAAATAGAAGGGTATGATGTAAACTTATTTATTAAAAAACGTTAACCTGAAATATAACTATATAGCTGTAGAAAAGCCTCTTGTCTGGTCACCCCCTGTCTGGACAAGAGGTTTTTTGTGCCTTTTTTCGGAGGGGGACGCGCGAAGCAGCATCTCTCTGTGGGTTCAGTTCCGGGGGCTAAGTAACTCTAAGGTTTGGAAAATCCGCTAAGGGCATGAAGAAAAATGCAAAACTCGCTCCGCCTCCGACTTCGCTCAGACACGTTGCTATTTTTCTTCATAACGCGGATTCCCCAAACCTAAGAGTTACTAAGCCCCCTCCAAATTCACCCACAGAGAGATGCTGCTTCGCGCTGGAGACTGGCTGTGGGAAAAGTGGCGGTGGGGCGTATTAGTGAAAAATAACTTGCCTGATGGGGCAACATGTATTAAAGTTATATATATTTTCAGTGAGTTTAGATGGGCGCGTGAGTTTTGAGGAGGAGTTTGATTAGATGTTAAAGACGTTTTTGGTAGAGGATGAGGTTGTGATCAGGGAGATGATTAAGAAGATGATTCCCTGGGAGCAGTATGGGTTTGAGCTTGCGGGAGAGGCTTCGGATGGGGAGATGGCGTTGCCTTTGATTTTGAAGAGTAAGCCGGATCTTTTGATTACGGATATTAAGATGCCGTTTATGGACGGGCTGACGCTTTGTAAGTTGGTGAAGAAGGAGTTGCCGAATATTAAGATTGTGATTCTTAGCGGGTATGATGATTTTAATTATGCGAAGCAGGCGATTAATATCGGGGTTGAGGATTATCTTTTGAAGCCGATTACGAAGAATGCGTTTATTGAGCGTCTGCAGGAGATTCATGACCGTTATGAGCATGAGAAGACGCAGATGGAGTATTATGAGAAGTTTCGTCTGGAGATGCAGGAGTATGAGAGGAATGCGAGCAGGGATTTTTTTGAATCGCTGGTGAGGGCGGATTTTAATCTGGAGGAGATTTATCAGAGAGCAGACCGTCTGAATCTGGATATTGTGGCGGAGTCTTATAATATTTTGATTTTCAGCCCGGATATTTCTGACAGTAGCAGCAATTTGTCGGAGGGGTATTCGGACTGGGAGGCGGAGGTTCATAAGAAGATTGAAAATTATTTTCTGAGTCATCCGGTTGCTATGCTTTTCAGACATCAGGTGTTTAGTTATGCGATTCTTGTTAAGGGGCAGAGAGAGAGTATTGAGGCGAACACCAGAGAGTGTGTGGAAGCGGTTCAAAAGATTATGGAGGAAACCAGTAAGGATGTGGACTGGTTTGTTGCTGTAGGGGAAGAGGCGGATCGTCTGAGTAAGATTAAGCAGAGTTATCATACTGCGACGAGAGCTTATGCGTTTCGTTATCTTTATGATGGACATATTCTTTATTATAATATGCTTGAACAGGCAAGGGAAAATTCAGCAGATTCGTCGAAGGCAGAGGCGGTTCAGTTAAAGAGTGTGAATGTCAATGCGCTTAATCCTGAAATTCTGCAGAAATTTCTGAGTAGTGGTCTGGAAGAGGAAGTTAGCAGTTTTGTGCATGACTATTTCCATGCGATCGGGCAGGAGCCAATGGAGTCTTTGGTGTTCCGGAATTATGTGGTCTTGAATATTCGCTTTTCGGTATTGTCATTTTTAAAGAAGATGGGATATGACGATACAGAGTTGTCTAAGGAAGAGACGGATGATATTGTGGCAAAGACCAGCCAGTCTACAGAGGAATCTATTGCTTATGCAGAGGATATTCTCAAGAGAGCGATTGAGATTCGTGATGAAAATGCCGGAAATCAGAATCGGAACGTTTTGAAGCAGGCGGTGGATTTTATTGATGGACATTATATGGATGAGGAGATTTCTCTGAATAAGGTTGCGCATGTGGCAAATGTCAGTGCGAATCATTTCAGTGCGTTGTTCAGCCAGAATATGGGACAGACCTTTATTGAATATCTGACTTCCTTGCGTATGAGTAAAGCGAAGGAATTGCTTCGCTGCACGGCGAAACGTTCGAGCGAGATTGCGGGAGAAGTAGGATATAAGGATGCGCATTATTTCAGTTATCTTTTTAAGAAGACGCAGAAGATGACTCCGAGCGAATATCGTAAAACGAGAGGAGAAGTCTGATTCATGAGGCAAAAGCAGGAGAAGCTGGAAACCAAGATGAAGTGGATGCTTCTGAGCACTATGATCCCTATGGCAATCCTGATCATAGTGCTTCTTCTTTTTTTCTGGCATTATACAAATGAATATAATCAATTATCCAATAATCTGGCAGTCAGTGCGGAATATAATGCGAATTATAAGAATTCCAATAATGATATGAGTTTTAAAGATGAGGTAGATATGGATATCTACTATGTGACGATCGGACGAAAGGGAAAAGACGGGCTTCCGACAGAGCAGGTTAAGAGAGCGATTGATACCGTAGAAAAGCTGAAAAAAACCACAAAGAAAGAAGAGAGTTTACGTTCTCTTAAGTATCTGACAAATTATCTGAAAAATCTTCAGAAGCGGATGAATCAGCTTCTTGACATAAAGGATTATCAGCAGCGTCAGGAATTTATGGCGAATAATACGGAAATTCTAACGACGCTTTTTGAGAAAGAGATGCAGAATTATATTTATCAGGAAGCAACTCAGCTGGTGCAGGTGGAGTCACAGCTTGCGGGAAATGTCCGGCTGACGATTCTGACGATGTGTGCGGCGATTCTTATTGCAACCTGTATTCTGATGAGACGATCTTTCCGTCTGACTTATAGCATTACAAAGCCGATTTCCGAGATCCTTCATAATATTAAGAAGGTGGGAAAAGGAGAATACAAGACAATTAATAAAGTTCCCGCGGATTGTATCGAGATTCAGGAACTGGATGCAGGTACCAGAAAGATGGCAGGAAGGATTGAAGGTCTTCTGGAAAATGTCCGCAAGGAGCAGGATGCGCAGCACCTGACAGAACTGCAGCTGCTTCAGGCGCAGGTGAATCCGCATTTCTTGTATAATACGCTGGATACGATCGTGTGGCTGGTAGAGGGGGGAATGCAGCAGGATGCGGTAGATATGATCACAAGCCTGTCTGTTTTTTTTCGGACTTCTCTTTCTAAGGGAAATGATATTATTCCGTTGTCTGAGGAAGAGCGTCATACATTGAGTTATCTGGAGATTCAGCAGTCCAGATATAGGGATATCATGGAATTTGAAATCAATATTCCATCGGAACTGGACGGTGTTATGATACCGAAGCTTACGCTGCAGCCTCTTGCGGAGAATGCACTTTATCATGGAATTAAGAATAAACGCGGAAAAGGTAAGATTCTTATCGAGGGCTTTGACCTGGATGAAGATAATATGATGCTCAGGGTTACGGATAATGGACAGGGAATGACACCAGAGCGGCTTCATGAAGTACAGGAAGCAATCCGTACTGGTGAGAGAGCGGGATTTGGACTTGCTGCGGTTTCGGAGAGAATCAAGCTTTATTATGGACCTGGTTATGGACTGAAAATTTCCTCAACGGAAGGAGAGGGGACAGTTATGGAAGTGTATATGGCGAAGAAGATTAACCTGAATAAGTAAATAAATGCTTCCGATTTTGGGCATTTTAGCATGAAAAAAGATAGTTTGCCTTTGTTGGATTATTTATAAAAGCTGCATGGAGTTAAGGTTTTTAATTGCCAGGTAGCTTTTTTTAGTATGGTATATTCTGGAAATTAAGCATTAACGTAGTATACAGAAGATTGAAAACGGATTAATGTCAGATTATGTGGAATTATGCAATATGAATATTAAACGAATTAAAAAATCACATCTTATATCCATAGTGCACAATAAAAAAATCAACTTTCACAATAAAAAAACAAACTTTGTATAAATTATGAACAAAATATGATAGAAGAATAAACTTTTTGCGGAAAATATTCTATGGAATTTCTCTGGATTTTTACTATAATAAAGACATCTTAAATGAATCGGGAGGATTTACAAAATGAAGAAAAAAATCGTGTCAGCTTTATTAACAGCAACTATGGTATGCTGTATGTGTGTAGTTCCTACAGTGGGTGTAGCAGCAGCGGACGACACAATCACAGTTGGTTTTTCACAGGTAGGTGCAGAATCTGACTGGCGTACAGCAAATACAGAATCCATGAAATCTACATTCAGCGAAGAGAACGGATACAACTTAATCTTCGACGATGCACAGCAGAAACAGGAAAACCAGTTAACAGCAATCCGTAACTTCATCCAGCAGGAAGTTGATTACATCGTACTTGCTCCTGTAACAGAAACAGGATGGGATACAGTACTTCAGGAAGCTAAAGATGCAGGAATCCCTGTAATCATCGTAGACCGTATGGTTGATGTATCTGATGACAGCCTTTACACAGCATGGGTTGGATCAAACTTCAAACTTGAAGGTCAGAAAGCTATGGCATGGCTGGATGCATATCTGGAAGCAAAAGGACGTGGAGATGAAGATATCAATCTTGTAGATATCCAGGGAACAATCGGTGCATCTGCTCAGATCGGACGTACAGAAGGATTTGATGAAGCTGTAGAAGCTCATGACAACTGGAACACAATTGCACAGCAGTCTGGTGAATTTACACAGGCTAAAGGCCAGGAAGTTATGGAATCTATCCTGAAACAGAGCGGTGATGATATCGACGTTGTTTACTGCGAGAACGATAACGAAGCATTCGGTGCAATTGATGCAATCGAGGCTGCTGGTTATGAAGTTGGTGGAGAAGAAGGTCAGATCCTTGTAATGTCCTTCGATACAACAAACGCAGGTCTTACAGATACATTAAGCGGAAAAATTACACTGGATACAGAGTGTAACCCATTACACGGACCACGTGTACAGGAAATCATCGAGAAACTGGAAGCAGGCGAAGATGTTGACAAACAGGCATATGTAGAAGAAGAAATGTTTGCAGCTGATGATACAGTTACATCTATTAAAGTTGAAGACGCTGATTATGAAGTAACAACTATTACTCAGGACATCATTGATGGACGTGCATATTAATTATCAGTAAAATCCGGAGCGTGGTTCATAATTCGGAGAAACCCGGGTTGCGGACCACGCTACCTTTATGCCATGAATTAACCCGCTTTGCTGAAAGTATTCAGTGATGAGGGGTAAAAACCAGTATAGAAAGCAGGTGGAAAGATTATGGAACAAAATGTAGTATTGGAGATGCGTGATATTTCCAAAAATTTCACTGGCGTCCGTGCCCTTTCCCATGTGGACTTTACCCTTCGTAAAGGTGAAATCCACGCACTGATGGGGGAGAACGGTGCAGGTAAATCAACACTGATCAAGGTGCTGACCGGTGTTCATGAATTTGAAAGCGGTTCTATTCATATGGCTGGAAACAGTAATGCAATTGTAAATCATTCTCCGCAGGAGGCACAGGCAAATGGTATCAGTACTGTATATCAGGAAGTAAACCTCTGTCCGAACCTGACTGTTGCCGAAAATCTCTTTATCGGCAGAGAGCCAAGAAAGTTCGGAATGATTGATTGGAAGCAGATGAATGAGCGCTCAGGAAAACTTCTTGAGAGCCTGGACATTCATGTGCCGCCAACACAGATGCTGGAAGAGTGTTCCATCGCTATCCAGCAGATGATCGCAATTGCCCGTGCAGTTGATATGAAATGTCACGTGCTGATCCTCGATGAGCCAACTTCTTCACTTGATGATGACGAAGTTGAGAAGCTGTTTGTACTTATGAGAAGACTTCGTGATGAAGGGGTAGGTATTATCTTCGTTACCCATTTCCTTGAGCAGGTATATGCAGTCTGCGACAGAATCACAGTTCTTCGTAACGGTGAGCTGGTAGGAGAGTATGAGACAAAAGATCTTCCAAGAGTTATGCTGGTTGCTAAGATGATGGGTAAAGACTTTGATGACCTTGCTGATATCAAAGGCGAGCACAAAGATAAGAAATCGAAGAATCCGGAACCTGTTATCGAAGCCAAGGGAATTTCCCATAAAGGAACGATTAAGCCATTTGACCTTACAATTAACAAAGGAGAGGTTATCGGTCTTACCGGTCTTCTTGGTTCAGGACGTTCTGAACTTGTACGTGCAATCTATGGCGCAGACAGGGCAGAGACAGGAACCCTTAAGGTAAAAGGCAAAGAAGCAAAGATCAACAGTCCTCTGGATGCCATGAAACTTGGTATGGCATATCTTCCGGAAGACAGAAAAGCAGAAGGTATCATTGCAGACCTTTCTGTAAGAGAAAATATTATTATAGCGCTCCAGGCTAAACGTGGTATGTTCCATCCATTAAGTAAAAAAGAAATGGAGGAGGCAGCCGATAAGTATATTAAATTGCTGCAGATTAAGACAGCCAGCCGCGAGACACCAATCAAGAGCCTGTCTGGTGGTAATCAGCAGAAGGTTATCCTTGGCAGATGGCTTCTGACAAATCCGGATTATCTGATTTTGGATGAGCCAACCCGAGGCATTGATATCGGTACTAAGACTGAGATTCAGAAACTGGTTCTTGATCTTGCAGATCAGGGAATGGCAGTTACATTTATCTCCTCAGAGGTTGAGGAAATGCTCCGTACCTGTTCCCGTATGGCAGTCCTTCGTGATGGTCAGAAGGTTGGTGAGCTGGAAGAGGATGAACTTTCCCAGAGCGGAGTTATGAAAGCTATTGCCGGAGGTGACGATAAATAATGAATAAGAGTAAATTAAAGAAAATAACAAGTGCGCGTCTGTTTCTTCCTATCGTGTGTCTCATCGCCGTACTTTTGCTAAATGTGCTCAAGACACCGGACTTCTTTAATGTATCTATCCGAAACGGCGTACTCTACGGTTATATTATTGACGTTATCAACCGAGCTTCAGAGCTGGTTATCCTTGCAATCGGTATGACACTGGTAACAGCAGCATCAGGTGGACAGGATATCAGTGTTGGTGCGATCATGGCTGTTGCAGCTGCTGTTTGCTGCCAGATCCTTTCAGGTGGACAGGTTTCTGTAAACGAATATCAGAATTCTATTATCATTGCAGTAATTGCAGCACTTCTTGCATCTGCATTATGTGGTGCATTTAACGGATTTCTGGTTGCCAAGCTGAACATTCAGCCGATGGTTGCAACATTGATTCTTTACACAGCAGGCCGTGGTATTGCACAGCTTATAACAAATGGACAGATTACTTACATCCGTGTGGATTCCTTTAAGATGGCAGGCGGATACATTGGAAAATGCCCGATTCCAACTCCGATTTTCTTTGCAATCATTACTGTTGCAGTTGTATATCTGATTCTGAAGAAAACAGCTCTTGGTCTTTACATAGAGAGCGTTGGTATCAACGGAAAAGCAGCCCGCCTTGTCGGATTAAATTCCACAATGATCAAATTCCTTACTTATGTGATCTGTGGTGTACTGGCAGGTATCGCCGGAATCGTAGCATCCAGCCGTATCTATTCCGCAGATGCAAACAACATTGGTCTTAACCTGGAAATGGATGCCATCCTCGCAGTTGCACTTGGCGGAAACTTCCTTGGCGGCGGTAAATTCAGTCTGATCGGCTCTGTAATTGGTGCCTATACAATTCAGGCTCTGACCACAACACTCTATGCAATGAACGTAAAGGCTGACCAGCTTCCTGTATATAAGGCAATCGTGGTTGTCATCATCGTTACTCTGCAGAGTGATGTATTTAAGAAATATATTGCCGGCTTAAAAGCAAAGAAAAGCGTGGCAGCAGAAGGAGGTCAGAAGTAATGAAAGCAAATGGAATGCAGAAAAAGAAAATGACAGGAAACGGCTTCCTGCTTCTGATAACTATCGCATTATTCGCAGTAATGTATATCGCAGGTATGATCATCTTTGCTGATAAAGGTTTTGCAAAACCTCAGATGTTTCTGAACCTGTTTGTATCCAATGCAGGCCTTCTGGTTATTGCGTGTGGACTTACGATTGTAATGATCACAGGTGGTATTGATATTTCCGTAGGTTCTGTAACAGCACTTGTTTGTATGGTTCTTGCAGATCTGATGGAGAATAAAGGTGTTAATACATATGTGGCAGTTTTAGTTGCACTGCTGATTGGTGTTGCTTTTGGTATTGTACAGGGATTTCTGGTGGCTTATCTTGATATCCAGCCATTTATCGTAACTTTAGCAGGTATGTTCTTTGGACGTGGTATGACAGCTATCATCAGTACAGATATGATTTCTATTAAGAATGAATTGTTCCTGAAATGGGCTAACTATCGTTTCTATATGCCTTTTGGTTCTACTAATAAAAAAGGGAAATTCATTCCAGCGTACATTCCACCGACAGTTGTGATTGCATTGATCGTTGTAATTATTATTGCAGTTCTTCTGAAATATCGTAAATTTGGACGTAAACTTTATGCAATCGGTGGTAATCGTCAGAGTGCATTGATGATGGGGCTGAATGTTAAGAAGACTATGTTCCAGGCTTATATTCTGGATGGTTTCCTTGCAGGTCTTGGTGGATTCCTGTTCTGCTTAAACAGCTGTGCAGGTTTCGTAGAGCAGGCGAAAGGTCTTGAGATGGATGCGATTTCATCAGCGGTTATTGGTGGTACACTTCTTTCTGGTGGTGTTGGTACTCCAATCGGTACTCTGTTTGGTGTTCTGATTAAGGGTACAATTTCCAGTTTGATTACTACTCAGGGTACTTTGTCAAGTTGGTGGGTAAGAATTATTCTTTCTGTACTGCTTTGCTTCTTTATTGTTATTCAGTCTGTGATTGCTTCTATGAAGAAGAAAAGTAAATAAGGTGTGATTATGCAAGCTGGAGCTCGTATAGAGTTCTGGCTTGTTTTTTTGTATTAACGGGGACGCGCGAAGCAGCATCTCTCTGTGGGTTCAGTTCTGGGGGCTAAGTAACTCTAAGACCGAGGAAATCCGCTAAAAGCATGAAGAAAAATGCAAAACTCGCTCCGTTGCAAACTTCGCTCAGACACGTTGCTATTTTTCTTCATAACGCGGATTCCCTCGGCCTAAGAGTTACTAAGCCCCCTCCAAATTCATCCAGAGAGAGATGCTGCTTCGCGCTGGGAATTGGCTGTGGAAAGTGAGAATTGTATTTTATACATAATTTAAATAGTGATTGTTTTATCCATGCGATTAAAATAAGCAATAGCGAAGCGTATTGCGTTTTTATAAAAGTTTCACTATGAATTACCAGCGCAGAAAATATTATAGTTCAGGTGCATTTGCAGGGGTCTTAGATATTCTTAGTCTGAAAAAATCTGCGTTATGAGCCGGCTGCATCACGTGTCTGAGCGAAGTTTGCAACGGAGCGAGTTTGACAAGCCGGCTCATGCTTTTAGCAGATTTTTTCAGACTTAGAAGATCTTAGACCCCGAAACCGCACCTGAACTATAATATTTTCTGCGCGTCCCATTTAACTATAACATTCACACTTCCAAAACATTAAATATTCCTAAATACGTTTTTGTTAATGGTAGTGCTTTAGCTGTTTATAACTGCGAATTATGATGGTTTGCTTGATATTGAGAAAGTTTTACTCTATACTTTAGGCAGTAGAAATATATGGATAGAAAAATGTTGCGGAATGTATGACCGGCAATGTCAGGAGTGGTTTTATTGCTTTACTAATTACTGATTATGTAGTACAATCGTAACTTATTATGCGTTTATTTAGGAGGATAAAATAGAAGATGTGGATTGCAGATGGATGGAAAGAATATGAGGTAATTGATACTTCCTGTGGGGAGAAGCTGGAGCGTTGGGGGGATTATCTTCTGGTGAGACCGGACCCGCAGGTTATCTGGGATACACCTAAGGTGAATAAGGGCTGGAAACATATGAATGGTCATTATCACAGAAGTAAGAAAGGCGGCGGTGAATGGGAGTTTTTTGATCTGCCGGAGCAGTGGGATATTCATTATAAGGATCTTACCTTTCATTTAAAGCCATTTAGTTTTAAACATACAGGTCTTTTCCCAGAGCAGGCTACAAACTGGGATTGGTTTGGAGATAAGATTCGTAATGCGGGACGTCCGGTGAAGGTGCTGAATCTTTTTGCTTACACTGGCGGTGCGACTTTGGCGGCGGCAGCTGCGGGAGCTTCTGTTACTCATGTAGATGCTTCTAAGGGTATGGTTACCTGGGCAAAGGAGAATGCGGTGGCTTCCGGTTTAGGGGATGCGCCGATCCGCTGGCTGGTGGATGACTGCGTGAAGTTTGTGGAGCGTGAGATCCGCAGAGGAAATCATTATGATGCGATTATTATGGATCCGCCTTCTTATGGCCGTGGACCGAAAGGGGAGATCTGGAAGATTGAGGATTGTATTCATGATCTGATTAAGCTTTGTACGAAGATTCTCAGTGATGATCCATTATTTTTCCTGATCAATTCTTATACAACCGGGCTGGCACCGGCGGTTCTGACTTATATGCTTTCTACGGAGCTTAAGAAGTTTGATGGTCGTGTGGATTCTCAGGAAATCGGGCTTCCGGTAAGTTCTAACGGACTGGTTCTGCCATGTGGTGCTTCCGGTAGATGGGAAGCAAAATAAGCAAAATAAGAATAGTGTGAGATGTAAAAGATGAAAGAATTTAATTTAAAACACGAGGCTAAGCGTTACGGCTGCGCGGTTCTGGCAGCTATGATCATGGCTTTGAATATTAAAACGTTTGTACGCGCAGGCGGTCTTTTTCCGGGAGGGTTTACAGGGCTTACACTGTTGATCCAGAATATTTTTCAGACATTTATGGGGATTGCGATTCCATATACACTTATTAATGTGTTACTGAACTCGATTCCGGTATTTATTGGTCTGAAGTTTATTGGAAAGAAGTTTACGATCAGTTCCTGCTGTGTGATCGTGCTGTCAGGTCTGCTTACGGATATTATTCCGAGTCAGCCAATCACTTATGATACGTTGCTTATCAGTATTTTTGGTGGTCTGATTAATGGTTTTTGTATCAGCCTTTGTCTGATCGGTAATACAAGTACCGGCGGAACGGATTTTATTGCGATTTATTTCTCTGAGAAGAGTGGCAGGGATATCTGGAATTATATTTTATGTGGAAATGCGGTGATCCTGACGGTTGCAGGTCTGTTGTTTGGATGGGACAGGGCACTGTATTCTATTATTTTCCAGTTTACTTCTACACAGGTGATTCAGATGCTGCACCAGAGATATAAGAAGCATACGTTGTTTATTATTACGAAGGAACCGTACCAGATTTATGAGGAGATTTTTAAGCTTACGAATCATACGGCGACGCGCTTCGAGGGAACCGGATGTTATACGGATGAAAAGACCAGTATGATTTATTCTGTTGTGTCTACGGAAGAAGCGAAGTTTTTGGTAAAGAAGGTACATGAGATCGATCCGAAAGCCTTTGTAAATATCATCAAAACCGATTACATAAACGGAAGATTTTACCAGAAAACAGATTATTAATTACTTGTATTCTCCTTTTGTTAAAGTATAATGAAAGTACAAGAATTGTTGTTCATACGCCTGATACATGACAGGGATATTTGATATAGGATTTTTTGCTCTGAAGCGTGAATTGCCTGTGTTATTTTCTGAAGCTGTTATAGGTGGAGTGGGCAGCAATGTATAAGGAGGGTGATATTTATGAGCAATGCAACCGAAAGCACGCTTCCTCTCAACAGTAAAACAGGTTATGACCGTAAAGCCTGTAAGACGTGCGCCTGTTCCACCTGCTATGAACAGGAATTCTGTGACCGATGCAGTTCCTGCCAGAATCTGTCCCGGAAACTGGACCGGTGCAATGCCTATGAGGGAGCATATAACTATTAACCCTGAACCAAAAGCCGCTGTGTGATGCAGCGGTTTTTATGCTATTGTTTTGCATAAGATATTTGTGTGTAGTCAAAATCCTGAGGCACATAAACTTCCAACTATATGGATTCCTGAAAATTACAGATTTACCATATGATTCTGATATTATTATATCGTTGTTCCGATAATTTTTAATTATTGAGGAAAAGAACTCTAAATATAAATATAACAGGAGGCAGGATGAAAAGAAAATTAAACCTCAGAAAATTTATTATATTCCTGGTATTAGTATTATTTGTGGCAGCAGGTAGCACGGTACGTACAGTTTCTGTACAGGCGGCAACATATGTCAAACAGCAGAATACATCAGTCAGCATCACATCGAAGAAAACCGGCTGGCAGAAGATCAATGGAGCCTATTATTTTTATAATTCAAAAGGCAGAATGATATGTGGATCCTTTAAGTACAAAGGATATTATTACTACTGCACCGCCAATGGCAAACGTTTCACCGGCTGGATGAAACGCTCCGGAAATAAATACTATTATAACCGCAAAAACGGCGCAATGTTCCGCAATCGCTGGGCGACAGGAGATAAATATACTTACTATTTCGATAATTCCGGTATTGCCATCGCCAGTAAGTGGCTTACCCAAAATGGAAAGAAATACTATTTTCTCAGCAATTCAACCATGGCAAAAGGCTGGCAGAAAATAGGCGGATATTATTACTATTTCAGCAAAAAAACAGGAGTACTTGCGACAAATACCTGGGTTGGCAACTATTATGTCAACAGCAAAGGCCGGCGAGTGAAAGCTTCAGACTCAAAACCAACAGTCAGCCAGAGTGGAAACACCTATACATACAAAAGCAGCACCTTAAATATTAAACTCTCCCGCAAATCAGTCCATGGAATATCCTACTGGGTAGCGCACATAAAAACAGCCAACGCCAAACAGCTGAAATCCGCCCTTTCCAATGGAACCTACGGTGGCCAGCGTCAGACCACTTCCAACGCAGTATCCTCCAACGGAGGAGTAATAGGCGTAAATGGCAGCGCCTTTGACTACGGCACAGGAAAACCATCTCCATTAGGTATGTGCATCAAAAACGGAATCATTTACGGCGACTACATGACCAGTTACTCCGTCATGGCAGTCAAAAACGATGGAACCATTTATACTCCCGCACAAGGCTTGATGGGCAAAGACCTCCTCGCCGCCGGAGTAAAAGACACCTACAACTTCGGCCCTATCCTGATCCAGAACGGGGAAGCCCAGCTCCCATGGGCAGAAACAGAGAAATACTATCCCCGCACAGCAGTAGGAATGGTAAAACCAAACGACTACGTTCTCCTTGTAACAGACACCGGAACCTACAACGGCTTAAACCACTGGGATATGGTAAACATATTCAAATCCTATGGCTGTACCTACGCCTACAACCTGGACGGCGGCGGCTCCGCAACCTTATACTTCAATGGCAAAGTAATGAACAAACTGATCGGAAACACCCAGCGCCCATGCGCTGACTTCCTCTACTTCACCCGATAACTTTTATCCTGGTAATCTTTTTCCAGATAATAATCACGCCTGCTCGCACACGCCGCCAGCGCCCAACACACCAAAACCAGCAGGGCAGCCCCAATAGCCAGCAACGCAAGCAGGACAACAATAAACACACGAATCAACAAAGACATAAAGAACCTCCTTTCAGATAAGAGTATCAAAAACGAAAAACAGCTCTTGTTTATAAGATATGATTTTTGAAGGTATTTATACACTTGGATAAGCCAGGCATATATTCATAGTTAAAACGGGGAACTTACTTGATTCGTAAAAAGATATCAGACTATTCCTGACAGGAATAATTCAGAAAATGAAAAGATCTGCCAGAGAGTGTTTGAAAAATGTCTTTTGCAAGATGTGCGTCACAATTTTGGAGAATGATTTTTCAAACACGCTCTAACTATAGTATTTCCAGAAATGCTATAAATTTAATATACGCTGTTATACCCAAAAAGGCAAGCCGAAACTCTCGATGAATTTCGACCTTGCCTTTAAAATTAAATTACTGTTCACTCCGTTCTCAGTAACACGCATTGCAATGCACAGAATTTATGCGATTAGCATAAATTAAGTGATACTCCATGGGCTATGCACAAGGAGGTTTATATTTCCTGCGTAACAACATCCCAGCCGCTTTATCACTTCCACATCCAGTTCCCAGCGTGAAGCATATTCTCTTGCCAGGTGAATTTGGAGGGAGCTTAGTAACTCTTAGGCGGGAAAATTCTGCGTTATGAAGAAAAATAGCAACGTGTCTGAGCGAAGTTTGCAACGGAGCGAGTTTTGCATTTTTCTTCATGCTTTTAGCAGAATTTTCCCACCTTAGAGTTACTTAGCTCCCGGAACTGAACCTGGCAAGAGAATATGCTTCACGCGTCCCTCGTCAAGAAAGCATTCTCCCCGTGTTTTTGGTAAAATATTAACAATTCCCCAAAAACACTTGACAACCACAACTTTACCATACTAAAATGTAAAAAGCATAAAAAATGTTGCCACAGGAAAAACAAATGATTGCAGTATACGGAATCACCCCTTTCCACCCATGGCAGAACAAGGAGGAATATTATGAAAAAATACAGCGACATGAGCAGAGAAGAACTGCTTGCACTCAAAGCACAGCTGGATAAAGAATACGCAGACATCAAAGCACAGGGACTTGCCCTCGACATGTCACGTGGTAAGCCGGCAGCCGATCAGCTTGATCTTTCCATGGGATTAATGGACGTATTAAGCAGCGACTCAGACCTCAAATGTGAAACAGGTGTAGACTGCCGTAACTACGGTGTGATCGACGGTATTCCGGAAGCAAAACGTCTCCTTGGCGAAATGTCCGAAGTAGATCCTGACCACATCATCATCTACGGAAACTCCAGCCTTAACGTAATGTTCGACAGCATCGCACGTTCCATGACTCACGGCGTAATGGGAAATACACCATGGTGTAAACTTGACAAAGTAAAATTCCTCTGTCCTGTACCAGGATACGACCGTCATTTCAAAATCACAGAATTCTTCGGAATCGAAATGATCAACGTACCAATGACACCACAGGGTCCGGACATGGATATGGTAGAGAAACTTGTCAGCGAAGATGCAGCAATCAAAGGTATCTGGTGTGTACCGAAATACTCTAATCCACAGGGCTACACATACTCCAAAGAAACAGTAGAACGTTTCGCAAGACTGAAACCGGCAGCACCTGACTTCCGTATTTACTGGGATAACGCATACAGCATCCATCATCTCTATGATGAGAACCAGGACTTCCTCGTAGAGATCCTTGAGGAATGTACAAAAGCCGGAAATCCTGATATTGTATACAAATTTACATCAACATCAAAGGTAAGCTTCCCAGGATCCGGTATCGCAGCAGTAGCCGCTTCCAAAGCAAACCTGGAAGATTTCCGCAGCTACATGCAGATCCAGACAATCGGTCATGATAAATTAAACCAGTTACGTCACGTAAAATTTTTCAAAGACCTTGACGGACTTCATGCACATATGAGAAAACATGCAGCAATCATCCGTCCGAAATTCGAACTGGTTCTTGATACATTAGAGAAAGAACTCGGCGGCCTTGGAATCGGTGAGTGGACAAAACCACATGGCGGATACTTCATCTCCTTTGACTCCATGGAAGGATGCGCAAAAGCAATCGTTGCCAAAGCAAAAGAAGCAGGCGTTGTGCTTACAGGTGCCGGAGCAACATATCCATACGGAAAAGACCCGAAAGATTCCAATATCCGTATCGCGCCAAGCTTCCCGACACTGGAAGACCTTGGAAAAGCAGCAGAAGTATTTGTACTCTGTGTAAAACTCACAAGTGTAGAGAAATTACTGGAGAACGCTTAAAACAGAATAAACTGTATTTTACTTTCAGGATAAATAATGTATACTAAAACTGCCCGGCATAATCATTTGCCGGGCGGTTGCTGTTTATAAATGTATAAATTACAGACAACAATAGTAATCTGGGGTAAAATTACCTCGACAAGATGTGGATTTACGAGATAGAAAAATTTACATAGGCTATAGTTAAGAAAATTTGAAAGGGGAATGTTATGAGCACCAGAAAGAAGATCATGATCACTCTGATCGTAATTTTACTTCTGTTGACCGCCGGAGTATATGGTTACGGTGTTTACTATTTTACAGAACATTTTTTACCGGGCTCAATGGTGAATGGATTCAACTGCTCTTACATGACAGTAAAAGAATCCGAAGAACTGCTTACAAAGAAAACAGAAGCTTACGTCCTTACGATTAATACCAGAAACAACGGCCAGGAGAGTATTACAGCAGAAGCAGCAGGACTTTCCTATGAGTCAGATGGAAGCGTGGATAACCTGATTAAGAAACAGGCTCGTTTTACCTGGTTTCTTGCCTTTAATCAGCACAAAAATTATGAAATCGCATCATCTGTTAAATATGATGAGCAGAAAGTAAACACAGCTATATCGAACCTCAAATGTATGCAGCCGGAGAATACAACAGAACCGTTAGATGCTCATATCGAAGAGAAAAACGATAAATTTGAGATTGTTCCTGAAGAACAGGGAAATGCTCTGAAGACAGAAGAAACCAGCCAGGATATCATAAATGCCCTTGTCACAGGAAGAACCCCGATTGATCTGGAAGCAGATGGCTGTTACAAAGAACCTGCAGTCTACCAAAATGATGAGACTCTGGTCAGGAACTGTGAGCTGATAAATAAACTTACAGACGTAGTTGTTACCTATGATTTTGATGACCGAACAGAGACAGTAGATAAAGAAGTAATTAAAAACTGGCTGACAACAGACGAAAATGGTCTTTACACACTTGACAAAAATCAGATAGAAGCGTATATCAGTGAACTGGCGGCAAAATATGATACCGTTGGAACCGAACGGACATTTAATACATATGATGGTCGTGAGATTTCTGTCGGCGGAGGTGACTATGGCTGGAAGATCGACCAGAAAGCAGAAACAAAAGAACTGCTTAGCCTGATTCAGAATGGAGAAACTCAGGTCAGAGAGCCGATATATTCTCATGAAGGTCTGGTACGAAAGACAAATGATATCGGATATACTTATATAGAGATTGACCTGACCGCCCAGAGAATGGTATTCTATAAGGATGGAATACCTACTGCGGATGCGCAGATCGTATCCGGAAATCCGTTTGTGCCAAACTGTGCAACACCGACAGGCTGTTATACAGTAGGTGAGATAAAGAGCGGATGCACCGTAAACGGAGAAGATTATCCTTCAGCAGTAAATTACTGGATTCCATTTAACGGAAATCTTGGAATCAATGATGCTCCATGGAGAACGGCTTTCGGAGAACAGCTTTATGAATTCGAGGGAACACATGGAAGTATCTGTGCACCGTCAGATCAGGTACAGATCATATACAGCAATGTTGAGAAGAATACACCAGTTGTGATTTATGAATAAAGGAGAAGAGAAATGAAAATCGTAGTATTAGCGGGAGGAACAAGTACAGAACGTACTGTCTCCATTACATCAGGAACAGGAATTTGTAAGGCATTACGCCAGAAAGGGCATCAGGCTATCCTTGTAGATATTTTCTGTGGTGTTGAGAATGTAAACTGGGAAGATCCATTCCCGGCAGAATATGATGTTGATGCGGCATCTGAATATATGTCAACATTTAATGATAAAATCGAGCAGATGAAGAAGGAAAGAAGAAGCTTTTTCGGACCGAATATTCTGAAACTCTGTGAAGAAGCAGATATCGTTTTCCTTGGACTTCACGGATCAAACGGAGAAGATGGAAAAGTACAGGCAACTTTTGACCTGATGGGAATCAAATATACAGGAACCGGATATTTAAGCAGCGCCATGGCAATGGATAAGGGAATTACAAAGCAGATGTTCCTTGTGAACAATGTGCCGACACCACGCGGAGTATCTATGACGAAAGAGGAAATGACTACAGACCTGAGTGCATTTGAAATGGAATTCCCTGTAGTTGTAAAAACCTGCTGTGGTGGTTCAAGTGTAGGTGTTTATATTGCAAATGACCAGACAGAATATGAGCAGGCTCTGAAAGACGCATATTCCTACGAGGATGAAGTCGTAATAGAAGAATACATCAAAGGCCGTGAGTTCTCAGTAGCAGTTGTAGACGGCAAGGCATATCCAATCATTGAGATTGCTCCGATACAGGGCTTCTATGATTATAAGAATAAATATCAGGCAGGATCAACGATTGAAACCTGTCCGGCTGAGATTTCACCGGAACTCACAGAGAAAATGCAGCACTACGCAGAAGCAGGTGCAAAGGCATTATTTATGGAAGGCTACTGCCGTCTTGACTTCATGATGAAGGAAAATGGAGATATGTATTGCCTTGAAGCAAACACACTTCCGGGAATGACCCCGACCAGCCTGATTCCTCAGGAAGCGAAAGTCCTGGGAATCGACTATCCGACGTTATGTGAGAAACTGATTGAAGTATCCATGAAGAAATACAAATAATTAATACGGGCTGCGGCATGAAAAGGCAAAAACTCCATTGCCGCAGGCAATCTGAAATTTTGACTGCGTTACTGAGAACGGAGTGAACAGTAATTCAGTATATTATGATAACAGGAAAGAAGAAATAAAAAAGATTATGAAGAATTTAACTCTGGAAAATATCGCACAGGTTTGCGGCGGTACTTACTATGGTTCTGCAGATAAACTGCAGGAAGAGGTAACATCAATCATTACAGACAGTAGAAAAGCAGAGAACGGATGTCTGTTTGTGCCTATCGTGGGAGAGCGTGTGGATGCACATAAATTTATTCCACAGGTAATGGCAGCAGGAGCACTGGCAACTTTATCAGAGCGAGTACTTGAGGACGCAGATTTTCCATACATTGTAGTGGAATCCTCATTACAGGCAGTAAAAGATATTGCGGAATTTTATCTGAAACAGCTTCAGATTCCTGTTGTGGGAATCACAGGAAGTGTAGGAAAGACGAGTACAAAAGAGGTGATTGCTTCTGTGCTGAGTCAGAAATACCGCACACTGAAAACACAGGGAAACTTTAATAATGAACTTGGTCTGCCGCTCACTGTTTTCCGGCTTCGCGACGAAGATGAGATGGCAGTTCTTGAGATGGGAATCAGTGATTTCGGAGAAATGACCAGACTTGCAAAGATCGCAAGACCGGATACCTGCGTAATCACCAATATCGGAACATGTCATCTGGAAAACCTGGGAGACAGAGACGGCGTTCTCAAGGCGAAGACAGAGATTTTCAAGTTCCTGAGACCAGACGGACATATCGTATTAAATGGCGATGATGATAAACTTGCCACAGTCAAAGGCCATGAAGAAATTAAACCTGTATTCTTTGGGATGGACAAAGACTGTCAGGTTTATGGGGATGAAATCGTAAGCAGAGGCTTAAAAGGAATGACCTGTATGATCCACATGGGAGACACTGCATTTAAAGTAGATATCCCAATGCCGGGACGTCATATGGTATATAATGCGCTGGCGGCAGCAGCAGTCGGAAATATTTATGGGCTGACAACTGAGCAGATTAAAACCGGAATCGAGAGTCTTGAGCCAATCAGCGGCCGTTTCAGAATGATTGAGACGGACAAATTCCTGATTGTGGATGACTGCTATAATGCAAATCCAATGTCCATGAAAGCATCCCTGGATGTTCTTCAGGATGGAGCAGGACGAAGAGTTGCGGTTCTTGGCGATATGGGTGAACTTGGTGAGAATGAAGTACAGCTTCACGAAGAAGTGGGCGAGCATGCCGGCAAATGCGATATTGATGTGCTTATCTGTACCGGAAATCTTTGTAAAAAGATGGCAGAGAAAGCACAGCAGACCAATCCGGAACTGAAAGTAATTTATGAACCGGACAGAGAAAGCCTGCTTGCAGATCTGAAAAAAATTGTACAGAATGGAGATACCATTCTTGTAAAAGCTTCTCACTTTATGAAATTTGAAGAAGTAGTCGGGAAATTGCAGAATATGTAAATCAGCGGGTTCCGAATATTTAACAGATCTTTTGATCCTGACATCATAATAAAGGAACAGTAAAGAAACAGAATCTTCTTTTTTATGTGCCAGAGCATGTTTGCAAAAAGTTTTTAAACATACTCTGATACACAAAGAGGGGATTCTGTTTTTTTATGGAAGAATTTGATGAACGATTTTTGTTTCCTGACATGGTTGTCCGCAGTATAATAATTCTATCAGTTTAATCGATCTAGGTAAGTTTCTCTTATTCTTATTGCAGGAAATAATAAGCAATACCGGGAACTGCCGGAATCAGGAGGATGTTATGCTGGAGAAAATCATGGATCTGCATCTCCTGCTTTACGCCATGGTGGTATTGGGCGGACTGGGCGCACTGGGGATGCTGGCAACACATCTTACATACCGAAGACTGATAAGAAAAAATACAGAGACAAGAACAAATCTCAAAGAGAAATGGATGAACCTGTGGAAAACAAGAGACAAGCTGTTAAACCGCATGAACCGGCTTGTATGGTATCCGTCACTTTTTTGTACTGCGCTTTTGGGAGCGGTTTTTTTTCTCTATTCGGGAAATGGAGAATGGGATGGTATGCCGCTGGCATATCTGTATGTGGGTGCGATCATCCCTGCAGCGCTGCTTTTGCTAAGACAGGCACTGGATTTTACGTACAAGGAAGAACTTCTTATGAATACGCTTTCTGATTATGTGGAACATGTCAGAACCTGGGTTGAAGAAGTTCCGGCGGAAAAGAAACCAAACGAAGCTGCAAAGGAAGAAATCATAGATCATATTGCGGAGAGTATCCGTCAGACAGCCGCAGCCGGAAGTCATTTCAGCCGGATGCTTACGCCGGAAGAGGAAGAGATAATGAGAGAAATCATAAGAGAATTTATGGAATAGAAAAATACATGTGAAAAAATATAGAAACTGTTAAGGTATTGAGCAGTTACGAAAAATTTATCTGCAGAACTGCCATGAGATGTCTATAGTAATTCCATGAATATTTCATGGCAGAACAGGCAGATAAAATAAATTAATAATCGTCGTCTTCTTCAATTACCTGAATCTCCAGGTAGTCAAAATCAATCTGTTCTATAAAATTATCCTGATAAAATCTTGCCTTTCCATGTTTCTTAAAATGTTTGATGGTAGACTCCAGCCAGATCGGATTGCCCAGATCCATTTCATAGCAGATACTTTCCAGTCCCCGGAAAATCTTATGAGTCCTGGTATCTTCTGAATCATCACAAATTACAGTGTCTTTTAACAAATGGTTATCTTTCCAGATTTTTCCCCATAAACGAAACATTATATATCCTCCTGATAAACTGCGAAGCAGTTACTTAATATTCGCTGTACTAGTATAGCGGATTTAGAATCGGAAGTAAAGGAAAACAAAATATGGAAGAAATCTGGGAGCCGGTGTCGGAATATTAACGAAAACGTTTACGTTTAAAAATTGAAAATTAGTCAGAAATATTGAAAATGTCGAAAAATAGAGGTATATGGTAATGTGCGACGAAAACGATTTGAGTAAAAATACACAATACAAAAGCTTAAATATAATACAATCTATACGAAAAGCATAATTTAAGTAAAAATCCCATTGACAAATTGGATGATATGCTGTTTAATAAAGGAAAGAAAACGATTAAGTAGAGCGAAATCAAACAAAGCTTAATCGAAAAATGTGTTTCGAAAGTATAAGCGTAAGAAACACCACACACCAAAGGGTACGAAATCATTTATTTATTATTAAAGGAGGACACACAATGAAGAAAAAAGTAATGGCAATTGCACTGGCAGCAGCAACAGTATCATCTATGATGGGAGCATCTGTGGCAAGCGCAGCAACAGACGTTGCACAGTCTGATCTTGCTTACAAGGGAGATCTGGAAATCATGCATTACTCCACATCCGAAGAATCTGAAGGAAATGGTGGTTCCGATGGATTCCGTACAGTATTAGCAGCATGGAACGATGCTCATCCGGACATCAACTTAAACGAGAACGTTCTTGCAAACGCAGAATACAAAACACAGATTGCTACTCTTGCAGCAGCTGACAACCTTCCGGATGTATTCCTTCTTCAGGGTATGAATACAAAGGCATGGGCTGAGCAGGGACTGGTCATGGACTTGACAGATACCATTAAAGCTTCTCCATATTATGATCAGTATGATCAGGATTACTTTACACCATTCAAAGATGGCGACAAGATTTACGGCTTCCCTGTACTGACAGGTGGTACCTGTACAGTAGTTATCTATGACAAAGCAATGTGGAAAGAGGCTGGATACGATCAGTTCCCATCAACATGGGAAGATGTTGAGAAAGCTTCCGAATACTTCAAAGAGCAGGGAATCGACACTGTAGCATTTGGTAATGGTGGAAAATGGCAGGCAAACAGTGACTTCCTTTCTACACTTGGTGACAGATACACAGGTAAAGACTGGTTCCAGAGCCTGATTGACAAGAGCGGCGCAGCATTTACAGATGAAGCGTTTGTAAAAGCTCTGGCAGAAACACAGCACCTGTTTACAGAAACAGATATCTTCAACGAAGATTACAACTCAGTGACAAACGAAGATGCACGTGAATACTATATCTCTGGTGATGCAGCAGCATTCATCGGTGGTAACTGGGATGAATCCTACATTGCAGCAACTCTGAAAGACAGCGATGAAGAGAAATTCAACAACATCGGATTTGCAGTTCTTCCACAGCCTGCAGATGCAACAGAAGATCCGGATTCCCAGAATATCGGTCTTGGATACGCTGTAGCAATCAATTCTAAGGTTGCAGATGATCCTGATAAATTAGCAGCAGCTATCGACCTTGCACAGGAAGTTACAGGACCTGCATTCTCTACATATGTAGCAGAGAACTATGCACTCGGCGGATTAACAAAGACAGACGATGTTGACCTGGGCAAATTTGACCAGATCACACAGGATTTCTACAACTACTCATATGTTGATACAACAAAATGCGAGATTTATGACTCCTACATCAACAGTGCAGTATGGGATGTTCTTAACACAGATCTTCAGACTATGATGAATGGTGAAATGACACCTGAAGAAGTAGCTGAAAACGCTCAGAAAGCATACGAAGAGAACTATTAATATCTGATTCGAATCGAAGAGGAATCATGCTTCGGTTGCGGATGCAATGAAAAAGTAACCGTTCTGCCCACTGTGGTGGGCGGAACGGTTTTGTATTACTGTTCATTAGGTGATCGGTAATGACAGAATACTATTATATGAATGGGCTGACTTTTCTGTAATAGTATATAGGGATTTTCAGGAAAGAGAGGTACAGCATATGTTGACAACAATTAAGCCCAAAAAGAAAACGCTTATTTTATATTTGCTTGTTCCCGTTTTAATGTTTGTATTTACAGTATTTGTTCCATTGGTAACTGCGCTGGTTTACAGCTTTTTTGAGTGGAAAGGCGGCCCTCAGAAAACATTTAACGGACTTGCTAACTACGTCCAATTGGTTCATGATTCTACATTCTGGCAGTCTTTTGGACATAACCTTTATCTGGTAATTGCATGTATCATCGGACAGATTGGTATCGCATTTATCCTTGTTCTTATGGTAAATGCCAAATTCACTAAATTAAAAGGAATGCATCGTACATTCGGTTTCTTCCCAAGTACGATCGCAGCAGTATGTATTGGTTTGATCTGGAACATGATCTACCACAATAAATATGGTCTGATCAACTGGTTCTTAAGAGCAATCGGAAGACCGGATCTCTGTCAGGTATGGCTGAATAATTCTGATATTGTTATGCTTTGTGTAACGATTCCTCTGATTTGGCAGTTCATTGGATATTATATGGTAATTATTCTTTCTGCTATTTCATCAATTGACTCAGAAATTTTTGAAAGTGCACAGATTGACGGAGCAAATGGAATCCAGACAGCATGGTACATTACTCTGCCATTGATCAAGAACACAATGCTTGTATGTATTACCCTCTGCGTGGCCGGTAATATGAAAGCTTTCGATAACATTTATGTTATGACAAAAGGTGGTCCTGGTACAGCATCCATGGTTATGGCAATGTATGGATATCAGGTATCCTTTAATCAGAGTAACATGGGATATGGTAGCTGTATTTCTGTAGCGATCTTCGTATTGTCTCTCGTGGTAATCGGAGGTTCACAGGGACTTATCAAATATCTGACAAGGGGAAAGGAGGCATAAGATTATGAATAAGAACGTACCTAAAACTCATAAAGTGAGAAACGGGATTGCGGCAGTGATCATGAATGTGATCCTTATCATTTTCTCCCTGTCCTGTATTTTCCCGATCGTATGGATGGTATATTCTTCTCTGAAAGAGAAACGAGTATTTAATGCGGATATCATGGGTCTGCCGAAAAATCCATCATTGATCAACTACATAAAGATTCTCAGCAATAAGGATTATCATCTGGGACAGTCCATGATGAACAGTGTCAGAACAACAGGACTTTCCATTATCCTGATCATTCTGTTCAGCTTTATCGTTGGATATATCCTTGCACGTGTTCATTTCAAACTGAACCGTGTGTTATATGTAATGTTCCTGATGGGTATGCTGATTCCGATTCATTCCCTTCTGGTTCCGATTTATGTTGTATTCCAGAGATGTGGAATCAACAACAGATGGTTTACACTGCTTCTGCCATATGTTTCCTTCGGTCTTCCAATGGGAATTTTCCTGGTAGAAGGTTATGTAAAAACAATTCCGGTTTCACTGGAAGAAGCAGCGGCAATCGATGGAAGTAACTTCACCCATACATTATGGACGATTATTCTTCCTATCTGCCGTCCAATCCTTACAACAGTAGCAATCATTCAGGTGTTCAGCTGCTGGAATGAATTCTCTTTCGCGTTGGTATTGCTGAAAGACGTAAGTCTGCAGACCGTACCGCTTGCACTGACACAGTTCAAAGGACAGTTTGCATCTGACTATCCAAAGCAGATGGCGGCCATGTTGATCACGATGGCGCCGGTTGTTGTTCTCTACTTCGCATTCAGTAAAGAAATTATCAAAGGTATGGTATCCGGAGCTGTTAAAGGCTGATTACCATTGGACACTGTACAGTTGGCAATGCCAATACCTCTTATGATTTAGCCAAGAATCCCCTGGAAGGTGTGTGACTCCTTACTTTCCGGGGGATTTCTTTGTCTTGAAATATTTTTATCTCAGATTATTTTACATTTTACAGGTCAGGAAACAGATTAAAAAATGCCTACAGAGTTTGTTTTTAAGAAAATACTTATCGTCACAGGCTTGATTATTCAATAGGAATACACTATAATTAACTTTAAATTTCCATAAATTAGCGTGTCAAAGTGTACATGGCACAAAAAACAGAATGGAGGATACATTATGAAATTATACGATACCGGTGTATATTTACTGAATGGTCAGAAGATTGTTCCGGAGAATCAGGCAGATGTTCCTGTTTCCAAAGAGGACGCAGCAAAGAATACCATTGCCTATTCAATTCTGGAAGCACACAATACTTCCGGAAATATGGAGAAGCTTCAGATCAAATTCGATAAACTGACTTCCCATGATATCACTTTTGTTGGTATTATTCAGACAGCCCGCGCTTCGGGACTTGAGAAGTTCCCGGTGCCATATGTCCTGACCAACTGTCATAACTCTCTCTGCGCAGTAGGTGGAACCATTAATGAAGATGACCATATGTTTGGACTTACCTGTGCCAAGAAATATGGCGGCGTATATGTACCGCCTCATCAGGCAGTTATCCATCAGTTTGCAAGAGAAATGCTTGCAGCAGGCGGTAAAATGATCCTCGGTTCCGACAGTCATACCCGTTACGGTGCTCTGGGAACTATGGCAATGGGAGAAGGCGGACCGGAGCTTGTTAAGCAGCTTCTTTCCCAGACTTATGATATCAATATGCCGGGAGTAGTGGCAATCTATCTTACAGGTTCTCCTCGTCCGGGCGTAGGTCCTCAGGACGTTGCCCTTGCAATTATCGGAAAAGTATTTGCGAATGGCTATGTGAAGAATAAAGTTATGGAATTTGTCGGACCTGGTGTTGCTAATTTAAGTGCTGATTTCCGTATCGGTGTGGATGTAATGACAACAGAGACTACCTGTCTTTCCTCTATCTGGCAGACAGATGAGAAGATTCAGGAATTCTATGAGATTCATGGAAGAAGCGAAGATTACAAAGAACTGAAACCAGGCGAAACTGCTTACTATGATGGCTGCGTGGAAATCGACCTTAGCGAGATCAAACCAATGATCGCAATGCCGTTCCATCCAAGTAATACTTATACAATTGATGAACTGAAAGCAAATCTGGATGATATTCTTGCAGATGTTGAGAAGAAAGCACAGATCAGTCTGGACGGAAAAGTTCCTTATACATTAAGAGATAAAGTAGTAGATGGCAAGCTTTATGTAGAGCAGGGAATTATTGCCGGATGTGCCGGTGGCGGTTTTGAGAATATCTGTGCAGCAGCTGATATCCTTAAAGGCAAGAGCATTGGTGCAGATGCATTTACATTAAGTGTTTATCCGGCAAGTACTCCGATTTATATGGAGCTGGCTAAGAATGGCGTTCTGGCTGAACTTCTTGCAACAGGTGCTGTTGTAAAAACTGCTTTCTGTGGTCCGTGCTTCGGTGCCGGTGATACTCCTGCAAATAATGCATTTAGTATCCGCCATACAACCAGAAACTTCCCGAATCGTGAAGGTTCCAAAATTCAGAATGGTCAGATTTCTTCTGTTGCACTTATGGATGCGCGTTCTATTGCGGCAACAGCAGCAAATAAAGGTTTCCTGACTTCTGCAGAAGATTATACCGGTGGTTATACAGGTCAGAAATATTTCTTTGATAAGACAATTTATGAGAATCGTGTATTCGACAGCAAGGGCGTGGCTGATCCAAGTGTAGAAATCCAGTTTGGTCCGAATATTAAGGACTGGCCAAAGATGTCAGCGCTTCCGGAGAATCTGATCGTGAAAGTTGTTTCTGAGATTCATGATCCGGTTACTACAACTGACGAGCTGATTCCGTCCGGTGAAACTTCTTCTTACCGTTCCAATCCGCTTGGACTGGCAGAGTTTACACTTTCCAGAAAGGATCCGGCTTATGTGGGACGTGCTAAAGAAGTGCAGAAAGCACAGAAAGCTATCGAAGAGGGCAAATGTCCGGTTGAGGCAGTGCCGGAGATGAAGCCTGTTATGGATGTGATTAAGAAGGATTATCCGAATGTAAGTAAAGAGAACCTTGGTGTTGGAAGTACGATCTTTGCGGTGAAACCGGGAGATGGTTCTGCACGTGAGCAGGCGGCTTCTTGTCAGAAGGTGCTTGGCGGATGGGCAAATATCGCTAATGAGTATGCTACTAAGAGATATCGTTCCAATCTTATCAACTGGGGTATGCTTCCATTTCTGATTAAGGAGGGTGAGCTGCCATTTGTGAATGGAGATTATCTGTTCTTCCCGGAGATTCGTAAAGCTGTGGAAGAGAAGAATGATGTGATTAGAGGATTTGTTGTGGGTGAGAATGGTCTGAAGGAGTTTGAGGTGGCTCTTGGGGAGCTTACGGATGATGAACGTGAGATTATTCTTAAAGGTTGTCTGATTAATTATAATAGAAAGTAATGGAAAGTGGGAATGCAGCTGGCCTCCTGGGGAGGCAGCTGCATTCTTTTGTATTGGAGGGACGCGCGAAAATAAAATGGTGTTTTCAATGTGTAATAATGAAAAGACTGCTGCGCGGCTTTTTTGAGGTGAGTTAGGTAAGGCGTTGCCAATAGTTATGGTTTATATTGAATGTATTAGAAGGTTGTTTTTGGGAGGGACTTTGGGAAATTATAAGGAAGGGATATGCGAAATTATAATTTTGGATGTAGCTGAATTAAGTGAGCCTATTGCTTTGATTGAGGATGTCTGTTTGAGTGGTATGGGTATAATGTAGTAGGAAGAAAAGTCTGAAAATTACATAATGAATATAAATATTATGAAATTTATACAAATAATATAATAATAGAACAAAAATAATGAAATTAAATATAAAAATATATTGACAAATAGGAACCGGGGTGGTATTATAATGACATCAAAAGAGAACAGCAAACAGAATAAATAATTAAAGAAATTCATTCAATTCATAGTATATATAAATGTTACAATGGAAAGGATGAAAAATAAGAGAAAGGTTCAGGTGATTCCATTGGGAAAGAAGTTATAAACTTATCAATATAAGAGTGGCGGGTATCGCATTTCCTGCAAGAAAGACCTGGTACATAGAATTGTAAATGAGAGTGTTTTCCTTATATTTAAATATACGCACAGTTTAGTAAGGAAGAAGAAATCGTACCGAGGGTATTATAGAAGCGATAACTTATATTGAATATCTGTCACAGACCTGATACAAGGATTTTGATAAATGTGTAAAGAAATATTTATCGAGAGAGTATAACCCTTATCTCAATAGTTAGCCGGGAAGAGGAGTTCCAGGGAACAGAGAAATTGAAGGTAAGAACGATATTTTGAAATGCATATCAGAAGTTTTGGGATATGGATTGAAGCTTTGCATCAGAAGGATATCGAATACATAGTAAGTATACAAAGATATCAGAAGAGAAATATTAAGGTACTTTTTCAAGTGATATTTTACATAAAGCTTAGAACATCTGCCATTAATGTTCAAAGAAAGTATGAAACGCACATAAGGGAATTAAACAGTTGTGAATTTAAGAAGTTAAGTTTATGATTGCTTAACACGAATCGTTGATGAAAAAGTGTATCCGATATTTCAGAAATAGTAAATTATAATACGTGAAATTATAATTTAAAATCTATAGAACTTTCTAAGTAGTTTCAGATGAGTGAAGTAACTGATATCGAAGAAAGCAGAGGCGAATCAGATTATAAGTAGCCATATGAATTATGAGCAGGAAAGAGGATAAGAATTCAGATATAGAAAAACTAAATAGTGAAACCCATAAAGTAATCTGTAAATAAATATTGTTATAGAAAGAATACTAAGAGGAAAATAAATTGAATAACGAAGAACATTGAAACGGTCATCATTTTTGAAATTGAGAAAAGTAAAAAGTGATGACCGTTTTTGACGTGCAGATTGCGTAAATTATGAAATTAAGTTATACTCTCCATGAAAAGGAGAGTTTTTTTATGTGGATAAAAGATATCAGAGATTATATATTATATGAAGACAGAGATATTCTGGTGTGTCATAAGCCGGCGGGGATTGCGGTTCAGAGTGCACGGGTTGGAAGTATGGATATGGAGAGTATGCTGAAGAATTATATTGCACAGAAAGCTCCGGGAAGGATGCCATATCTTGGAATCGTTCATCGTTTGGATCAGCCGGTGGAGGGTGTTCTGGTGTTTGCACTAAATGCTAAGTCGGCGGCAGAGTTGAACAGGCAGATGACGTCGGGAAAGATAAAGAAGATTTATCTGGCAGTGACAGAGGGTGAGATAAAGGCAGAGAAGGCAATTCTGGAGGATTGGCTGAAGAAAGATAACAGAACCAACAGTTCGGCGGTTGTTGCAGCGGGGACTGTTGGGGCGAAGAAGGCAGTGCTGTCTTATGAAGTACTGGAGACGAAGAGAATTGAAGAAGAGGGAACTGAGCAGGATGGAAAAGTGAGAAGTCTGGTACAGATATGTCTGGATACTGGCAGACACCATCAGATTCGTGTGCAGATGTCACATGCCGGGATGCCGCTTGTTGGTGATAGAAAGTATAATCCACGGCAGAGTGGTCAGGAACCGCTGGCGCTTTGCTCTGCAAGGCTGGGATTTCAGCATCCTGTTACGAAAAAGAAGTTGGAATTTTGGGTAAAGCCTGCCGGAAGTGCGTTTGAGGGATGGAATGAAATAAGATTCCTGGATGATGTGTGAAACAAAGGTGAAAAATGTGTAAAATCTCTGGACGAATTCTGTAAAATGTGTATAATGTAGGAAGAAATATGCCCATGAGTTTGGGGCAGAGTTGTTTTATGAATAACCTGATATTATGGATTGTTGTGCTGCATTGCGGTTTCAGCAATCTTCATTAGTTTACCATTGAAGGAAGAGGAGATCAAAATGAAAAGAGCAGTGGTAGCAGCGATAAGTTTGATGACAGGGCTGACTATGCTGACAGGATGCAGCAAGGCAGAAGTGGAGGAGACAATTCAGCCATTAGTGGCAGACGCTATCGAGGAATCTGATTCAGAAGCAGAAGCGGTGGATGAACAGGATGAGAGTCCGCTTATTCCGGAGATTGATACTGATGTAAAGATTGAAGCCGGATCCAGAATAGCGGTGGTGAGTAAATCTGTCAAGGGCGAATACTGGAAGATGGTTAAGAAGGGCATGGAAGATGCTGTTAAGGCAATCAACGATGCATATGGATTTAAGAAAGATGATCAGATCACAATGACTTTCGAGGGCCCGGATAATGAAGAAGATGTTGAGAGTCAGATTAATACAATAGATGCTGTTATTGCGGAGAATCCGGATGTTCTTTGTATTTCAGCAAGTGATATGGATTCCTGCCAGGCACAGCTTGAAGCTGCGAAAGAGAATGAAATTCCGGTTGTTGCATTTGACTCCAATGTATCTGAGAAGAAACTGGTAAAGGCATACAGAGGAACCGATAACGTGCAGGTGGGCAAGATGGCTGCTTATCAGCTTGGAAGCGCACTTGGAAAGATGGGAAAGGTTGCTGTATTTTCCGCACAGCAGAAGACAAAGAGTGTTCAGGACCGTGTGGATGGATTTATGAATAATATCCAGAAGTATGGGGATATTGAAGTGGTAGAAGTAATTTACTCTGATCAGGTAGATGATATGGAAACTGCCATGAAAGAGGTTCTTGATAAATATCCGGCATTGGATGGTGTGTTCTGTACAAATGCAGATGTTACAGAGCTTTACCTTGGTCTGGAAAAGAGTGATGCGGGTGATGCTCCGGCATTAGTTGGAGTAGATGCTACGACGAAACAGCAGGAAGCAATCCGCAATGGTGAAGAAATCGGATGCGTTTCCCAGCAGTCTTATGCAATGGGATATCAGACGATCTGGACAGCGGCAGAGACAACTGCGCCTAAGAAATCCGTGACGATTGAGAAGAATCTGCTTCTGAATCCGGCATGGATAGACAGTGAAAGCGTGGACGATCCGGATAGCAGTGCATATCTTTATACGGAATAATAGTGTAGAAGCAGGAAAACACTGAGATAGAATAAAAAGAATAGAAAAAAACGAAACACGAAAGCAAAAGGATATCAGAAATTATTCTGATGATATTTGTTTTCGTGTTTTTTTGTGACCTGAAAATTTATTCAGTCTGGATTGCGTTTTGGGGGAGTGAGATACTACAAAATAGTAGACAAACGTTGCTCCTGTGTCTGATTATCAGATATCCGGCTTTATTTGTCTATTGTTCTGGCGAAATCTCTGTCGTAATATATCCGCATATCAAAAAAATCAATGTGCCGACAAGTTGATTCTTGAAACAATCTTGTCGGCATACTACTACAGCATAAAGAGATGGCTTTGAAGCAAATAATTATGAGATATGGCGGTAATATTGGAATTGTATATAATATATCAGTCGTGATAAAAATATAACAAAAAAATATTGGATATAAAAAAATATTTGAATAATTCGCACAATTACATTGAATTTATTTGATAAATATGCTACAATTTCACTATAAATTTGGTTGAAAAAAGAGAAAAAATTGACGAAAGGAGAAGACGATGAAACAGTGGTCAGAGATTATCAGAAATGTCACCATGTTGTCGCAGCTTGGACTGTCTCTCATAACACCGATTCTGATATGCCTGGCAGTTTGCTGGCTCATTGTTTCGAAGACGGGAGTCGGGGGCTGGGTGTATATCCCCGGTTTTTTCTTTGGTCTTGGAGGTTCCGGGACAGTGGCGTATAAATTTTATCTTTCTATTAACAGACAGCAGAGGAAAGAAGATAAGAAGAAAAGAAATAAAATATCATTTAACAGACATTTATAAGAAATGAGAAGGAGATTTATATGAGCAGTGTAATGGATAATGTCCAGCCGGCTGTGAAGAAAGAAACACAGAGGGTTGCAGCTATCACAGGAATCGGATTGATACTGATGTGGATCATATTTGGAGTACTGCATGGATTTATGCCTCAGAAAGTACCACTTGATTATACGGTATTTTTTGGAGGTGCAGTCGGAGGATGTGTGGCAGTCCTGAATTTCTTTTTCATGGGGCTGGCAGTACAGAAGGCTGCGGCAGCGACAGATGAAGACACAGCGAGGATGAGAATTAAAGCAAGTTATTCTCAGAGAATGCTGCTCCAGATGCTGTGGGTGGTCGTTGCGATCGTTGCACCATGTTTCCATTTTGTGGCAGGAATCGTTCCGCTTTTATTTCCTGGAACAGGAATTAAAATAGCAGGAATTTTTCATAATAAGAAATAGTTGCTGTATGTGACCGGAATCAGGCGGACATCTGTGATTATAACAATTGTAGTATTCTATAAAATTGCTATAGATCAGAAAAATTTTTTATGAAGCTGCAGAGAAAAGATTCGGGTAACGGACAGCAAGACGGATTACAAATATCTGTTCTATCAAGCCGGAAAACAGACCGGTAGAGACGGGAGGTGAATAAAGAGTATGGAGTTGGATATTACCGGGGCAAGGATATTCTTTACATTGCCCATCAATGTGCCTTTTCTCGGACCGTTAAGGATCAGTGAGACAATGGTAGTAAGCTGGATCGTAATGATTTTGATTACAGGACTGTGCATCTGGCTGACACATGATCTGAAAGAAGAGAATATTTCCAAGAGACAGGCGTTGGCTGAGCTTATAGTAGAGAAAGCCAATAGCTTTGTAGTTGGAAACATGGGTGAGAAATTCAGATACATGATACCTTTTGTTGCAGCGCTTTTTGCGACAAGTGTAGTTTCCAATCTGATCAGTCTTATCGGACTTCGAAGCCCTACAGCCGATCTTTCTACAGAAGCGGCATGGGCGGTTGTGGTTTTTATCATGATCACAGCACAGAAGATCAAGACCGGCGGAGTTGGTGGTTACCTGAAAGGATTTACGACCCCGATTGCAGTTATGACACCGTTTAATATTCTTTCCGAGCTGGCTACACCTGTCAGTATGGCGTGTCGTCATTTCGGAAATATCCTTTCCGGTGTAGTAATCAATGGTCTGATTTATGGGGCACTGGCAGTTGCAAGTTCCGCACTTCTGGGACTGATCCCGGGTGTAGTCGGAGATGTACTGTCAAAGATACCGATTCTTGATGTCGGTGTACCTGCGATTCTGTCAGTCTATTTCGACTGGTTTTCAGGAATCATGCAGGCGTTCATTTTCTGTATGCTGACGGTAATGTATATCGCCAATGCAGCAGAGGAGTAGCAGAGATTTCAGCAGAATAATTATAACCATATCATTGTTGGAAATGAATTGATAACAGTGGTAATCGAAAAACAGCTGAAATATAACAGATGAGATGAAAGATAGCAGGGGAAAAGCTGCAAAATATTTCTAACAGGAGGGTTTTACTATGGATTTTCAGTTACTGGCAAAAGGTATCGCATTAGCAGGTTGTGCAATTGGAGCAGGATGTTCACTGATCGCAGGTATCGGCCCTGGTATTGGTGAAGGTAACGCAGTAGCTAAGGCACTGGAAGCAATCGGACGTCAGCCTGAGTGCAAAGGCGATGTTACTTCTACTATGCTTCTTGGATGTGCAATCGCAGAGACAACCGGTATCTACGGTTTCGTAACCGGTCTGTTACTTATCTTCGTTGCACCTGGTATGTTCATGAACTTCCTGAGCTGATAAGAAAGCGCAGATGCCGGATATGACAGATGAGAGGCATCTGATTGGAACTTGTGGAGATTTCCGGCAACAGCTGGATGAATCCGCATAAGTATAGACAGGAGGTTACAAACATGCAGGTACAGGAATTAGTTGGAATTGTGCCGTGGAATTTTATAGCGACGATTTGCAACCTTTTTATTCAGGTATATCTGATCAAACGTTTCCTCTTCAAGCCGATCAACGAGATGCTGGACAAGCGTAAGGCGAAAGCAGATGCTGAGATTCAGGATGCGGTGAAGGCAAAAGAAGAAGCCCAGGCAATGAAAGAAGAATATGAGAAGAATATGCAGGAAGCTAAGAATAAAGCAAACGACATTGTGATGACAGCTCAGAAAACAGCTGCGATCCAGAGTGAAGAGATGATTAAAGAAGCTTCCAGTCAGGTAACTGCCATGAAAGAAAAGGCAGAGAAAGACATTGCCCAGGAGAAACGTAAAGCAGTCAACGAGATCAAAGAAGAGATTGGCGGTATGGCTGTTGAGATTGCCGGAAAAGTGATCGAGCGCGAAATTAATGAAGAAGATCATACAAAACTGATTGATGAGTTTATTGAGAATGTAGGTGAGGCATCATGACAAAAACTGCCAGAGTGTACGGCGGCAGCCTGTATGACCTTGCCGCTGAGGAGAAACTCGATGGACAGATCATGGAGCAGATGATCGCGGTCAGACAGATTTTTCGAGAAAATCCGGGATATCTGAAATTGCTGGGAGAACCGGCAATTCCTGAGGAAGAGAGACTTAAGATGATTGAAGAGGCTTTCGGAGGACAGGCAGAGAGGTATCTTGTGAATTTCCTGAAGCTGTTGTGCGAACGTAAGATTTTGAGAGAATTTGCCGGATGCTGCGAAGAGTTCATCAGACGCTATAACAATGCACATGGAATCGCAGAAGCAGTGGTGACAAGTGCAGTGAAGCTCAGTGAAACTCAGATGGAGGCTCTGAAAGCGAAGCTTGAGAAGATAAGCGGAAAACAGGTGTATCTGGTACAGAAAACAGATACATCCGTAATCGCCGGACTTCGCGTGGAACTGGAAGGCGTGCAGCTTGACGGTACAGTGCAGAGTCGTATTTCCGGTATTTCAAAGAAACTGAATGAAATGGTAATGTGAGAAGATATCAGGATTGCAGGTTAAGAAGTCTTTTCGTGCGGACACGAATGATTTTAGTATGCTGGTCCTGAAATCGAAAATAAAAGAATATAAAAGGATGGAATGGAAACATGCAATTAAAACCTGAGGAAATCTCCAAGGTCATCCGAAGCCAGATAAAATATTACGAAAATGCCATTCAACAGAACGAGACAGGTACGATCCTTATGGTCGGTGATGGAATCGCCAGAGCCAGCGGACTGGTAAATTGTATGTCAGGAGAGCTTCTGGAATTTGAGGACGGAAGTTTCGGTATGGCACAGAACCTGGAGGAGAACAGTGTCTCCATCGTAATCTTTGGTTCAGATGAGAACATTGGTGAGGGTCAGACCGTAAAGCGTACAGGCAAGGTCGTGTCTGTACCGGTAGGCGACGCCATGGTTGGACGTGTTGTAAATGCACTTGGACAGCCAATTGACGGAGCAGGCCCGATTGATACAAAAGAATTCCGGCCAATTGAGAGCAAGGCACCTGGAATCTGTGAGAGAAGATCTGTATATCAGCCTCTCCAGACCGGTATCAAAGCCATCGACTCCATGATCCCTATCGGACGTGGACAGAGAGAACTGATCATCGGTGACCGTCAGACCGGTAAAACTACAATTGCCACAGATACCATTATTAACCAGAAGGGGAAAGATGTGATCTGTATCTATGTAGCCATCGGACAGAAACGTTCCACAGTAGCTACATTAGTAGAGAACCTGACAAGAAATGGCGCGATGGATTACACCATCGTCGTAGCCGCTACAGCATCTGAGTCAAGCCCGCTGCAGTATATCGCACCGTATTCCGGATGTGCAATGGGTGAATACTTTATGAATAAGGGAAAAGACGTGCTGATCATTTATGATGATCTGAGTAAGCATGCGGTTGCATATCGCGCACTTTCCCTGCTGATCCGTCGTCCACCTGGACGTGAAGCTTACCCGGGTGATGTTTTCTATCTGCATTCCAGACTTCTGGAACGTGCAGCGAAGCTGGACGATGAACATGGCGGTGGCTCCATGACAGCACTGCCGATCATTGAGACACAGGCAGGTGATGTATCTGCCTATATTCCTACTAACGTTATTTCTATTACAGACGGACAGATCTTCCTGGAGACAGAGTTATTCCATTCAGGAATCATGCCTGCTGTAAACCCGGGTATCTCCGTATCACGAGTTGGTGGTGATGCGCAGATCAAGGCAATGAAGAAAGTAGCAGGAACACTGAAACTGATTTATTCCCAGTACCGTGAGCTGCAGAGCTTCGCACAGTTTGGCTCTGATCTGGATGCTGATACAAAGGCACGTCTGGAACAGGGTGCACGTATCGTGGAAGTTCTGAAACAGAACCAGAATGCACCGGTTCCTGTAGAGAAACAGGTAGCGATTCTTTATGCAGTCACCAAGGGTGTTCTGGAAGCAGTTAAAGTTGAAGATGTAAGTGTATATGAATCAGGATTATATACGTATCTGGATACAGATGCAGCAGGCGTGGAAGTGATGCAGGAAATCCGCACAACAGGTAAGCTGGAGCAGGAAACAGAGCAGAAGCTTCGCAGCGTACTGGATGCGTATACAGAGAACTTCCTGAATACAAGACCTGAGAAATAAAGTGATTAGGAGGGTATCGTATGGCTTCGAATATGAAAGCGGTAAAGCTGCGTATCAAGAGTGTACAGAGTACCATGCAGATTACCAAGGCCATGGAGCTTGTAGCATCCTCCAAACTGCGTAAGGCAAAGGAACGCGCAGAGGTATGCCGTCCGTACTTTACAGAACTTCATGAGACATTGAAAGAGATTGCAAGAGAGAATACAGATTTCTCATCTGTTTATGCGAAAGAGTCCTCCAACAATAAAACCTGCTATGTAGTGATCGCGGGTGACAGAGGACTGGCAGGCGGATACAATGCAAATCTTTTCAAGTGTCTGGAGGCTTCGTCAGAAGGTAAGGACTACATGGTTCTGCCGGTTGGAAAGAAAGCAGTGGAATATCTCCGTCAGAGAGGGATAGAAGCTCTGACAGAACAGTTTGCAGAAGTGGGGAATATTTCTGTGGCGGACTGTTTTGAGATGGCAAATATGCTCTGCACGGAATTTCGCAAAGGAACCTTTGGCCATATTGAATTATGCTATACTGTCTTTAATTCCATGCTTTCCCAGCAGCCGGAGGTATTTTCCATGCTTCCTATGGCTGATATCAGAGAGGAAAGCGGAGGTAAGATAGAGACGAAGAACCTGATTCTCTATGAACCGGACGGAGAGACAGTATTTGATGCCATTGTTCCGGAATATCTGGCAGGACTGGTTTATGGTGGTATCTGCGAAAGTACCGCAAGTGAACTGGCAGCCAGACGTATGGCTATGGACGCAGCCACAAGTAATGCGGAAGAGATGATTGATCAGCTCAACCTTTATTACAACAGAGCGCGTCAGGCAAGCATCACGCAGGAAATCACGGAGATTGTTGCAGGTGCGGAAGGTCTTTAAAATCTAAATATAATGAGCTGTCCGGTAACTGCCAAGAGGTACCGGACAGCTAAGATATAATTTCCAATAGATAGGAGATTACAAACATGAGTGAAAAACACATTGGCGAGGTAGTGCAGGTTATTGGTCCGGTACTGGATATCCGCTTTGCGCACGATGAGCTGCCACCTCTTCTCAATGCCATAGAGATTGATAATGATGGCGCAAAGCTGGTTGCCGAGGTTGCACAGCAGGTTGGTGATGATGTGGTAAGATGTATTGCCATGAATTCTACTGACGGTCTGGTGCGCGGTGCCAAAGCTCTGGATACAGGCGGTCCAATTTCCGTTCCTGTAGGTGAGGAATGCCTGGGACGAGTATTTAACCTTCTGGGTGACCCGGTAGATAATCTTCCGGCACCGGAGGCAAAGGAACGCTGGTCTATCCATCGTCAGGCTCCTTCTTATGAAGAACAGATGCCTGCAACAGAGATCCTGGAGACAGGAATCAAGGTCGTTGACCTGATCTGCCCTTATGCAAAGGGTGGTAAGATTGGTCTTTTCGGTGGTGCTGGTGTAGGAAAAACAGTTCTGATTATGGAGCTGATCCACAACGTAGCAACTGCTCACGGCGGACTTTCCGTATTTACAGGTGTAGGAGAGCGTACGCGTGAAGGAAATGACCTTTATAATGAAATGAAAGAAAGTGGAGTTATCGATAAAACTGCTCTGGTTTATGGTCAGATGAATGAGCCGCCTGGAGCACGTATGAGAGTCGGACTTTCCGGACTTACAATGGCGGAATACTTCCGTGATGAGAAGAACCAGGATGTGCTCCTCTTTATTGACAATATTTTCCGTTTTACACAGGCAGGTTCCGAGGTGTCTGCGCTTCTGGGACGTATGCCTTCCGCCGTAGGTTATCAGCCTACACTGGCAACTGAAATGGGTAATCTGCAGGAACGAATTACTTCCACAAGAAAGGGTTCCATCACATCTGTACAGGCTGTATATGTGCCTGCCGATGACCTGACTGACCCGGCTCCTGCAACTACATTCTCACATCTGGATGCAACAACTGTACTTTCCCGTGAGATCTCCAGCCAGGGTATTTATCCGGCCGTTGATCCTCTGGATTCCACAAGTCGTATCCTTTCTCCTGAAATCGTAGGAACAGAGCATTATGAGATTGCCAGATCAGTGCAGAGGGTTCTTCAGCGTTACAAAGAGCTTCAGGACATCATTGCCATCATGGGTATGGATGAGTTGTCAGAGGAAGATAAACGTACTGTAAGCCGTGCACGTAAGGTTCAGAGATTCCTGTCACAGAGTTTCTCTGTAGCAGAACAGTTTACAGGTATGCCTGGCAAATATGTTCCGCTGAAGGAGACACTGAGAGGATTCAGGATGATCCTGAACGGTGAGTGTGATGACATTCCTGAGAGTTATTTCCTGTTTGTGGGAACCATCGATGAAGTGTTTGAAAAAGCCAAGAATCAGTAAAGGGGGAAATGTCCTATGAGTACTTTCCCGTTGAGAATCGGAACACCGGACGGACTGCTCTTTGAAGGTAATGTGGAGCGTGTGATCTGCAGAACTGTCAGCGGTGATCTGGCTATCCTTGCCAGACACTGTAACTACTGTACTGCCCTTGGAATGGGCGAAGCAAGTGTGGTAATGGAAGATGGCAGCAGACGGACCGCAGCCTGTATTGGCGGAATGCTTTCTGTTATGAACGGAAAGTGCCGTGTCCTTGCAACTACCTGGGAGTGGAAAGAGGATATTGATGAGCAGCGTGCACAGGAAGCTAAGAAAAGAGCTGAGGAGATGATCGCCAAAGGTGGTTTGACTGATCATGATTATAAGATTGTGGAGGCTAAGCTGCAGAGGGCGTTGGTGCGTCTGAGTGTGAAGAGCTGAGAAAATAAGAGTTATTAAAAGACTGACAGGAAATCCGGGAGGGGAGACTGTCGGTCTTTTTTTGCTTGTAATATGGTTTTTTTGGGGGGATATAGTGGGAAGAATCTGAGGGAGGGATTTGAAGGAGGGACGCATAGAAAAATAATTTATTTCATGTGCGGTTTCGGACATTAAGATATTCTAAGCTGCTAAAAATCTGCTAAAGGCATGAGAAAAATGCCACAAACTCGCTTCGCTCAGACAGTGTGTCATTTTTCTCATAACGCAGATTTTGACCAGCTAAGAATATCTAAATATCCTGCAAATGCACATGAAATAAATTATTTTTCTATGCTGGTGGTTGGCTCTTTCAAATACACTTTAAGCGAAGCAGGTAAGTCCCCTGCGGGGAAACCAAAAGGAAAGGAAAAAATGATGAATACAAAAACAGAGGGAAACACATTTACAAAGAAAATCGGGCAGACGGTCTATGTTGTCCGTTATCATTTCAATGAAGATGCAAAAGAAACATGTAGGAGAAAATCAACCGAATGCTGGTTACGGAAGCAAGCCGAATGGCAGTGTATTAAAATTAGGTGGATGTAATTGAAGAAAAAATATGATATCATGTGAGTAACAAATCGGAATTTACTTCTACTTAGACATACAAACTGTTGACAGTAAAACTCCTATATAGTATTATTTGATAAAATACTATATAGGAGCTTTTGTGTGAAAATGAATGGCGGATTTCTTGTTACCAAAATAAAACAACTTGGAGATCGAATCTTTGAGAAGATTCTCAGCGAAAAGAATATTGATGCGTTTAACGGAGCCCAAGGGCGTATTCTTTATGTACTGTGGCAGGAAGATGGAATCTCAATCAGATCACTCTCGATTAAATGTGGATTAGCGATAACTTCTCTTACTACGATGCTGGAAAGAATGGAAAATCAAGGGCTGATAAGGCGTGTTCAGTCTGAAACGGACAAAAGGAAAACACTCCTGTTTCTGACTGAAAAAGCACATGCCTTAAAGGACGAATACGATTCTGTATCTGATAAAATGGGCAGTATTTACTACAAAGGTTTTTCGGAGGAAGAAATTACCCAGTTTGAGGAATGCCTCGACCGTATCAGAAAGAATCTTGAGGAGTGGCAGAAATCATGAGTATTTGTATCAAAGATCAGATTCAAAACATGAATATCGTCATCGGATGTACAGTGGGGTGTGCATATTGCTATGCCCGCAATAATGTGAAACGCTGGCATATGATTGATGACTTTGCTGACCCTGAATTCTTTCCGGGTAAGCTCAAGATGATGGAAAAGAAACGTCCGCAGAACTTTCTTCTTACCGGCATGAGCGATCTTTCCGGCTGGAAGTCAGAATGGAGAGACGAGGTATTTGAAAAAATCCGTGAAAATCCACAGCATCAGTTCCTGTTCCTTACAAAGCGACCAGATCTGCTGGATTTTGATACAGATTTGGAAAACGCATGGTTTGGTGTTACGGTGACGAGAAAAGCAGAACTGTGGCGTATTGACGCACTACGGGAAAATGTCAGAGCAAAACACTATCATGTTACCTTTGAGCCGCTATTCGACAATCCAGGTTCAGTTGATCTTTCCGGGATCAACTGGATCGTTGTCGGCACCATGACTGGAGTTCA
>ERZ791834.251-NODE-251-length-45221-cov-6.09135_pt1 | contig 45221 bp, 44 predicted proteins | sample MGYA00510293_ERZ791834 | MGnify/ENA primary metagenome ERZ791834 (study PRJEB30046, sample SAMN00715253) | human gut metagenome | study: EMG produced TPA metagenomics assembly of the A metagenome-wide association study of gut microbiota in type 2...
TAGTCAATTTTTGCTTTGTACTTTCCGTACTGTTCCAGATATTTGTCATCAATACCTGCTTTCTCTGCAATTTTTGTAATTGGCTCCATTGTGCACTCCTGTGCGATTTCGATGTCTGATTTGAATCCCATAGTAACATCCTCCTTGAAAATAATTTTTACTCACCCTTTTCCCATTCTCCGCAAGAGATGAAAAAAGGGCAACATTTGTAGATTAACAAATGTTGCCCAGACGGTCGGCTTTTTTCGCATTCTGATTTCCCTGTGGTACTCCACATTAATCCGTCAGTAATCAGATGCGTGTTATTCTGCAACAAATAAATAATATTTATATCTGTCACTTAACTATGTCCTTACTCTAACACAAAATCATCTTGCTGTCAATGCACCACAGTAAAGTTTGTGAATTTTTTACCAATTTTCCTTCTATTTTTTTACATATATAACAAATGTTATTTCAATTTTGTCACTGCACGTACGTCTCGATAATGTCCCATAATAATCAGGGTTTCATTATGATTAAAGACATAGTCTGCATGAGGAAGCGGGTTCATTTTCCCCTGAGCTTTCGTAGCCAAAATGCTGATGTTATATTTTTTTCTGATATCTTTTTCTATAATGCTGCTTCCAATCCATGACTCCGGTGCAGGTATTTCATAAATAGCATATTCGTCTGTCAGCTCAATATAGTCAAAAATATTGTCATTTCCGTATTTTACAGCCAGACGCTGTGCCATTTCCTTTTCCGGATACACAATGCGGTCTGCTCCGTTTCTCAAAAGGAATTTAGCATGTACATCACGGTTGGCTCTTGCCAGAACAAAACGTGCTCCCATATCCTTTAAAAGAGCAGTTGTTTCTAAGGAACTTTGGAAATTGTCTCCGATGGCAACCACACAGAGGTCAAAATTTCCCACGCCCAAGGACTCTACAAAATGCTCGTTGGTTGCATCACCAATCTGGGCATCTGTCACCATATCAATGGCATCGTTTACTCTTCCCTCATCGCTGTCTATTGCTAAGACCTCATTCCCTTCTTCAATCAATTTTGCCGCCATGTGTCTTCCAAAACGGCCAAGTCCAATAAGAAGTACTGACTTCATCTTCTTTTCCTCCGCTTTTGTTATCCGGTACAGAGAACAGAAGCTTCTCTTTTGCGTACCGGTATATTCTCTTATTCTTTTTTATTATTATCTGAAATATGTTTTCCGTCGTCTCGATACAGCCATTTCAGAAAATCTTCCACTGCATCCTGCAAATTTCGAATTGCGCTGTTAAACATTCCCGCATGATAAAAATTCACAATAATTGCCCCGACAGGTACGGCTAAAATCATTCCCAACACACCTGCAAAACGATATCCGGTATACATACATATCAAGGTCCACAACGGATCAATACCGATGGAGTCTCCCACCACTTTAGGCTCAATAATACGCCGTATCAGCTGCGTTGTCAAATATAATATAATCAGTCCCACTGCGTACTGCATATCCCCTGACAGAATTTTAAACAACGCCCACGGAATAAGAGCAGTACCTGTCCCGAAAAACGGAAGCATATCCAAAAAAGACACGAGAAAAGCCACCACAATGGCAAAGTTTACCTTTAAAATTAAAAATCCTATACAGAGAATAACAAAGACGACTCCCATAATTTTAAACTGAGCTTTAAAATATCCGCCGAAAATACTCCGAAAGCACCGTTCCAGTATTTTCCATTTTTCCTGAATAAGCTGAGGGGTATGCTCCCTTCCAAATTCCAATATCTTGTCTCTGTCTGCAATGAAAAAATACGATGATAAAATTGTAAATATAATGGCTATAATAATGCTTGGAAGATTTTTCGCAAAATTACTTGCCTGGTCTACGGTAATCTGACTGATTTTTCCTACGGCTGTTCCAATCATGTCGCCTAAGCTGTCCTGAAAGTCTGCAATTCCTTTCTGAACTCCGTCCGGCAATTCTTCGATAATCATAGAAAGATTTTCTCCTGCCTCCTGAAAATCCTCTCGAAAACTACTGTAAATCTCGGGTGCCTGCTCAATAAGCGAACCCGCTTCCTGCACTGTCTTCATTCCGATAAAATAAATGCCTCCGATAATAGCGGCCAGCACTGCAATAATAAGAAGCATAGAGGTATGCTTTCTGGCTACCTTCATCCGTCTTTCCAACATCCGCACCAACGGGTTTGCAATCAGCGCAATCAGCCATCCGATTACAAACGGCATAAAAAAGCGAATAAACTTAAAGGCAATAAGACCGCCTAAAACCACTGCCAGAAGTGTAAAAATAAATACCAGTAAATTTTTAATGTGTTTCTTCCAATTCATCTACAAAACCCCTTTAAGCCGATTTTGCATCCTACCTCACAACGTACAACAGCCTATATGCGTACCGATTTATACATACAGGCTGTTTTCTCTCGGATGCTTTTTAAGTATAACACAACTTGGAAAAAAGTAGTCCGATTATATAAAATTTTTACAATTCTTTCAGAAATTCAAAAGGTTCTTTGTCATGTATAAAGTGCATCAGCATATAAAAACACATAATTGCCACTTTTTCTTCTTTTAAAATCCGTTTTACTTCTTCTCTGTCTGCCAAAACCACTTCGATTTCCTCTGTGTCTTCCTGAAATTCCTTTGTAATTTCTCCTGCTGAAGTACCGAATACAATAGCGCAAGACTCATCTGTCATTCCCACTGTGGTAAATGCAGGCTTTTCATAAGCTTCATTTACTGTAATAGGCGTAAACTCCAGCCCTGTTTCCTCTTTCATTTCCCGAACGGCAGCTTCCTTATAAGGCTCTTGCTTTTCTACCAGACCTGCCGGAAATTCATATATGAAATCATTGATTGCATATCGATACTGACGAATTAACACTACCTTATCCTGCTGTTCGCCGTACAGGCTGTAAATCACAACGCCGTCAGGAACATTCTTTCCTGTGACAAGCTTTAAATCCTTCTCACTTTTTGCTCTTGACGCAACATAATATTTTCCTTCTTTTCCCGTCTTTGATTTTCTGTCCAGTTCATAAAGGTTTACAAACGGATTTTCTGTTTTTTTCGTAATTCCCGTAATTGTTGCCATGTTATTCTCCCTTTAATACTACCTTCAGCCTTTTATATAAAAGCAGGGTAATCATTGAAATAATTATTCCTTTTACCAAATTAAAAGGAACCATACATAAAACTACAAAAGTAACCATATTGTCAATAGCCGGATGGATAGCTGTTCCCATAGCGATAAAACTATCCATAGGAATTCCCATAACTACGCTGTATAGAGGAAACATTACAAACGCATTGGAAAGACAACCCATAATAACCATCAGTAACGTACCTGTTGCCATTCCTAAAACAGCGTTTTTTCTTGTTTTCCTTTTTCTGTAAAAAATTCCTGCCGGTACTGCAAACGCACAGCCGATAAAGAAATTGGACAATTCCCCAATACCGCCTGTGGTTGTTCCGTAGGTAACAAAATGAAGAATGTTTTTTAACAATTCAATTACCACACCTGCCAAAGGCCCCATAGCAAAGGTTCCCACTAAAACCGGAATTTCGGAAAAATCCATTTTAATAAAAGGGGGTGCTAAAAAAGGAATTGGAAATTCAAACATCATAAGCACTGCCGACACTGCTGACAGCATGGCTATCTGCACCATAGTTCTCAATTTAGATCTGTTACCGGTTACCTGAATTTGCTTGTTTACAACTGCTTCCTGACTCATTTTTATTCTCCTTTTCATGAATGTTTTTCATAAAAGGAAATTCTTCATGCATTTCAAAAAAGGATACCCCTATACGGGGTATCCTCATGAAAGTTCAATAGAAATAATTTCTTTCTTCTCTCATCCAGACTATACTGTCGGTATTGGAATTGCACCAATTCAACCGTTTTATACGGCTCGCGGACTATAACCGCCGGTAGGGAATTGCACCCTGCCCCGAAGAATTTCTTTTTATTTATATTATGCATTATAACCCTTCAAAGCCTTGATTTCAATATATTTTTATTGTTTTTGTCATTCCAAAGACAATTTTCCAAGAAACTCCTGCATTCTTTGATTTTCTGAAGAAAACACCTCCTCCGGTGTGCCCTGTATTGCAATTGCGCCTTTATCCATAAAAATAATTCTGTCTGCCACATTTCTTGCAAATTTCATCTCATGAGTTACAATAACCATTGTCATGTGCTCAGTTGCCAGATTTTTAATTACTTTTAGGATTTCCCCTGTAAGTTCCGGATCCAAAGCCGAAGTGGGTTCGTCAAAAAATAACATTTTCGGTTTCAATGCCAATGCTCTGGCAATGGATACTCTCTGCTGTTGTCCTCCCGACAGCTGATGAGGATATGCATCTGCTTTATCTGCAAGTCCCATTTTTTTAAGTAAAATTTCAGCTTCTCTATATACGGTTTCCTTCTCTCTTTTTTGCACACGAATTGGGGCATCTGTAATATTTTTTATCACTGAAAAATGCGGAAACAAATTAAAATTTTGAAATACAAGACCAAAACAAGACTCTATTTCCCTGCGCTGTTGTTTCTTCGCCAAAAACAGTTTTCCGTTTTCTGTCCACACTGCTTTCTTGCCCATATATAAAATTTCACCGTTTTCAATAGTTTCCAGCATTGTTGCGCAACGCAGCAACGTAGACTTACCGGAACCGGATGGTCCAATGATTGCCAATATTTCTCCCTGTTCAACGGAAAAGGAAATATCCCTGATAACGGATACCCCACTGAATTCTTTCTTAATATGTTTCATTTCTAAAAGACTCATTCCGGTATCCTCCTATCTATAATAATTCATTTTCTTTTCAAACATTTCCATCACCTTTGCAACAATGTAATTAAAAATATAATAAAATGCGCCTGCAATAAAAAATGGAACTATGGTTGTCTGTGCAGCTGCAATCTGCTTTGCCACTGCAAACATCTCAACGTAAGACAAAGAATACACAAGAGACGTATCTTTTACCAGAGTAATTACTTCATTTGTCACTGCAGGCAATACATTTTTAATCATCTGCGGTAAAATTATCCGAAAAAAAGTCTGTTGTCCGGAATATCCCAAAATAGCTGCCGCTTCATATTGTCCTCTGGGAATTGCTTCTATTCCGGAGCGATAAATTTCAGCAAAATATGCCGCATAATTCAATGAACATCCCAGTAAAATTGCTGTCAGCTTATATCCTCCTATATTCATTCCCCATAAATAATATGGTGCATAATACCACACCAAAAGCTGCAGCATCAACGGAGTTCCCCTCATAACTGATATATAAAATTTGACAATGCCGCTGACTAATTTTATTTTGCTTACTCTGCCAAAGTACATGACTAGTCCCAAAGGCAGAGAAAGCACCAGCGTCATAAAGAAAATCAGGCACGTCTGTCCAAATCCTGCGGTCATTTCTCTCATGATTACATTAATACTCATTTCAATGTCACCATATCAGAAATCTCATATTTTTCGGCCAATTTTGCAACTGTTCCGTCTTCTGTAAGTTTTTTCAGATCTGCATTGACAACATCTCGTAATTCCTGATCACCCTTTTTAAATGCAATTGCATATTGTTCTGTATTTAAGGTTTCTTCTAAAATTTTATATCCCTCTCCTCTTGACTTAATCTGATAATTCGCAACTCCAATATCAATAGCAAGCGCATCTAAAGCCCCCGCCTGCAATTCAGTAAAAGCAGTATTGTAATCTGCAAATTCATTAAGTGCTCCGAAAGTATCTGCTAATGCTTTCTGTCCGTCTTTTTCATCACTTTGCAGTAATTCTAAAGCTGCGCTTGCTGCCTGCACTCCTACTGTTTTTCCTGCCAGATCTTCCGGTGTGTTGATACCGGAATTTTCTGCAACTACAATCACCTGACTGTTATCTACATACGGTGTCGAAAATGTGTACTCGTCTTCTCTTCCATTCATGGTAAATCCATTCCAGATGCAGTCAATAGCCCCTGAATTTAATTCCATATCTTTCGCATCCCAGTTGATTGGCTTTTTCACAAGTTCCCAGCCTTCCAGCTTACATACTGCCTCAGCCAACTCTAAATCAAATCCCGTATACTCTCCATTTTCATCCATATAACCATAAGGCGGATATTCTGCATCAAATCCTACTGTAAATGTAGTCCTGTTATTTGCATTTGAAGATGTTTCAACACTGTTTTCTGTTTTCTCATCCTTTTTCTCTGTACTCTCATTATCTCCGCATGCAGATAATACAAACCCCATTAACATTGTTCCTGTCAAAATCAGTGCAATTCTTTTCTTCATTTTAATTCCTCCTTAAATTTTATATCGCTTTAGCGTTTCATTTCTCTACTACGCTAAATTGGCGTTTATCCTAACATAAAACTTAAAGACTGTCAAATTTATTTTTTATTAGAAATTATTAAAAAATATATGTTTTAACTGTATTTTATTCTCTTAATTTCTTTATTAACGAAAAAAAAAGACTATTTACACAAAAATCAAATACTGCAGGATTTTTTTCTGTGCAAATAGTCTATACTTCATTTTATTTTTTATTGCATTTTTTATAAATCATTTCCGTAAACTTCGATTTGTGCAAGTGCAGGGAATGGTGACGGCTCAGAGGACTGGATTAAATGAGAAACCTTTAACCAGCTGATTTTCTTTTTCTCAAAAGTAAATTCCTGTCCGGAACCTGTTTTCTTTAATGACAATTCCATATCTTCTCCATCGGAAAATGTAATGGTCATTTTTTTCCACCAATTATCATGTGGGAAATCTGCACGCAAATAAATAACAATTCTGTCTACTTCAACCTCACGTCCGAAATCCACGGTCATTTCTGCATTTGGATTACGGTTAATTCCCCATGAGTCATAAGGCCATTCTCCGTGACATTCATTGGCGGTTACACCGTCAATGGCATTTTTTGCCGCAAATACAGACTCACCTCTTGTTTCCACATTTGCAAAAGCATGTGGGAAGCAAGTTTCATTTTCATGTAAATCGTTTACATTAAGCGCCAGGTTACGATAAGTTTTCGGCTCAAATTCTTTTGCTTTTCTTACAGTGATTAAGTGCTTGCTTCCTGAAAATGTCTTTGGAGAAAGATTAATTCTCTTTTCTCCAAAAGGAATTTGATAATGAGCATCACCGGTAAGGTAAACCAGAGATTTTCCCATAGCGTCATCTACCTGAAACCACACATGGATGTTTTTCTCAGAAGTCTCAAGAAGAATTCTGTCACCTTCCTGATATTCTCTTGCCACCATTAAATTAACTTCTTCTTCATCTCTGCCAACAGCAATGGTTCTTCCGTTTCCGTCAATTACTTTTAAACTGAACATATACCTTCTCCTTTAGCAGCCCAGAATTTCTTTTACACATGCGCCGATTTTTTCACATTTACAGTTTTTAAAGAATAATTCCTGGAAATGTTCTCCTGCAAGAGCGCCTTTTACCAGTTCTCTGTCTAATTCCATTAAAATATCTGTAAGTTCACGATAAGTCACTTTTTTTACATCATCCAGAATTCTCTTATTTCTCTGTTCCGGAACAGCTCTTTCTCTTGGATATCCCTGTCCGCTTTCTTCGCAGAAAAGTTTTTCAAAAATATATTCCAAATTTAAGTCTCCGCCCCATCCATATCCTTTTGCAAATGGAAGGGAAATTGCATTTCCGTCATTAATCTGTGCAAAAGTATAAGCATCTAACGCATCTTCTACGTGTCCGCAGATAACGCCCGGGAAGGAGTTACAAGCAAGCATTGCGCCTTCACCTGTACCGCAGCCTGTAATTACATAGTCTGCTGCGCCTGAATTTAACAATACTGCTGCAAGAATACCAACCTGTACATAAGTAAGCTGTGCTTCATCTTCTGCTGTATACATTCCATAGTTATCTACGGTAAAGCCCATAGGTTCTACTACTTTTTTTAAGGATTTTTCAATAATCGGGTTTTTTGCACCCTGACTGTTTTCGTTAATTAATGCGATTTTCATGATTTTTCTCCTATTTTTCTTATTTTGGCTGTTTTCCGATATATGCTAAAATACCGCCGTCAACGTATAAAATCTGTCCGTTTACAAAGTCTGATGCTTCAGAAGCAAGGAATACTGCCGGTCCCATTAAGTCTTCCGGGTTTCCCCAGCGAGCTGCCGGTGTCTTGCTGATAATAAACTGGTCAAATGGATGTTTCGAACCGTCCGGCTGGATTTCTCTTAACGGAGCTGTCTGAGGTGTTGCAATATAACCAGGTCCGATACCGTTGCACTGAATGTTGTATTCGCCGTATTCAGATGCAATATTTTTTGTCAGCATTTTTAATCCGCCTTTTGCTGCTGCATAAGCAGATACTGTTTCACGTCCTAATTCGCTCATCATAGAACAAATGTTGATGATTTTTCCATGTCCTTTTTTCATCATTCCCGGAATAACTGCTTTTGACACGATAAATGGTGCATTTAAGTCAATGTCGATTACCTGACGGAATTCTGCTGCGCTCATCTCTGTCATTGGAATACGTTTGATAATTCCCGCATTATTTACTAAGATATCAATGGTTCCCAGCTCTTTTTCAATATCTGCTACCATATTTGCAACCTGTTCTTCATCTGTTACGTCACAGATATAGCCTTTTGCATCAATACCTTTTGCTTTATAATTTGCCAGAGCTGTTTCTAAATGCTCCTGTCCTCTGCAATTAAATGCAATTTTAGCTCCTGCTTTTGCGTAAGCTTCTGCCATAGCAAAACCAATTCCGTAAGCTGCGCCTGTTACTAAAGCAACCTTACCTTCCAGTGAAAAACTTTTCATTACGTCCATTTCTATTCTCCTTTTATTTCAGTTCTGTATTTGCAATGTGGTCCATATCGTCAAAATCCTGATTTTCTCCTGCCATTCCCCAGATAAAGGTATATGCCTGAGAACCGGAACCGGAATGAATAGACCAGCTTGGTGAAATGACTGCTTCTTCGTTTCTCATTACTAAATGTCTTGTTTCTGTGGGTTCACCCATGTAGTGCATAACAAATGCATCTTCCGGAATATCAAAGTACAGGTAAACTTCCATTCTTCTGTCGTGTGTGTGACATGGCATTGTGTTCCATACGCTTCCCGGCTCTAATTTTGTCATTCCCATTTCCAACTGGCAGCTTTCTACCTGTCCCGGCAGAATGTATTTGCAGATTGTTCTGTGATTGGACTGCTCTAATGTTCCCAGTTCTACCTTATTTTCATCCTTAACAATAACAACGCCTTCTTTCGGTGTTCCTTCCGGTTTAATCAGTACCGTTGGGTATGTGTGATGTGCCGGTGTGCTGTTAAAGTAAAATTTTGCAGAATTTGTTTCATCTTTGCTTGCAAAAGTAATGTCTTTTGCTCCCATTCCGATGTACATACCTTCTTTATAAGCTACCTCGTAAGCTTTTCCGTCTACGGTAATTGTACCTGCTCCGCCGATATTGATAATACCCATTTCTCTTCTCTGTAAGAAATATTCTGCGCGAAGCTCTGCACCTGCTGTTAATGTTAAGGTTTCCTTTGCAGGAACTGCCGCACCGGTAATAATACGGTCAATATGGCTGTATACCATTTTAATTTCTCCCGGTACAAATAAATTCTGGATTAAAAATTCCTCTCTTAATCTGTCTGTTGTGTAATGCTTCACGTCTCTTGGTGATGCTGCTGTTCTTACTTCCATAATGTTCCCCTTTCTTGTTCTGCCTGTCCTTTTGTTGTATTGATTATAACATTTCTGTTTTTAGGTAAGCTTTCTTTTCCTGTTGAAAACCTTGCAAATCTTGAACTCTACCAGTAGGGGTTCCATTTTTTCAAACATCTTACTACTGCTTCCAGATAAAAATAATCTCCCCAGAGATTGCATTCATCCACACCTCTGTCTGTTACACTGTTATATTCACTGCTTTTTGCATAAACTCCATGTAAAATCAAGCCATTAGCATCCCAAGAAGGCTTTACGGAATAGTTATCAATTAAACTTTCCAGCATTTCGTATGCTTTTTCCTTATAATACTCCTGCTCCTTTGCTGTCAGCCCTCCGTTTTCACACATTTCTAAAATTCCGCATACCACAATGGCTGCAGCTGAAGAGTCCTTCGGTTCTTTATCTTCCTCTTTAAAGCTTAAATCCCAATAAGGAACTTTATCCTGTGGAAGATTTGCAAGATAAAAATCTGTCACCTTTTTGAAAAGCTCTTTGCATTTTTCATCCTTCAAGTAACGCCATGCAAGAGCTGTTCCATAAACACCCCATGCCTGACCCCTTGCCCATGCAGAATTATTTTTATACCCCTGTGCGGTAACGCCTTTTACCGGCTCTCCTGTTTCAGAATTAAAAAAGTATGTATGATAAGTAGAAAAATCATCACGCACCAGATTTTTCAAGCTGGTCCTTGTATGACGAATGGCTATATCCCTATATTTTTCATCCCCTGTCACCTGAGAAGCCCAATATAATAAAGGCAAATTTAAAAGGCAATCAATAATCAGACGATAATTATCCTCTGCTCCCAGCGCTCCCCATGCCTGTATAAATTGTCCTTTTTCCTGAAAGCGGCTGATAAGCTGGTCTGCTGCCAAAATTGCCGCTTCCTTTGCTCCTTCATTTCCTGTCAGCATATAAGCTGCCACACAGGACGGTGTATACAAAAATCCCATGTCATGATGGTCTACGTCTATTTTTTTCTCAATTCTCTTATAAAAGCTTTCTACCTGTACCATGGCGGATTTCCTAAATGCTTCATCCTTTGTCAGTTCATAAGCCAGCCAATAAGTTCCGGTACAAAATCCGGTTGTCCATTCAATGTTTTCAGAAACAGGATATATCTGATTTTCTGTGTTTGAACCGGGAAATTTCTCTGTATAAATTTCTAAATTTTTCTTTAATACTTCTGTTGCATGTAATGCTGCTGTTTCTAGTTTTTTTCTGTTCATCTTTGCCTCCCGCAGATTTAAAAAGGGGTTGCTGCACTAAAAACCTTAGTGCCACAGCCCCATCTTGTTTTTATTTTGTTACTTTCATAAAGTTATCATATGCTTCCTGCTGAATTTCAATGGCTCTGTCAATGTTTCTTGCTTTTAATTCATTTACGAAGTCATCATATTCTGCTTCAATATCTCCTGAGCCTAAAATCCAGCTCTGTAATTTTTCAAATACAATCGGTGAAATACCGGACATAATGCTCTTGTACTCGTCTAATGCGTCTTTGCTTAATTTTAAATCCGGTAATTTTGCACCTTCAAACCATTCCTCATGAGAATTATACAGTTCATTTGCTGCTTTTCCCGCTTCATTCATAGTAGCATATTCATAATCAGCAGACTGTACATATCCTGCACGATACTGAGAACCTAAAGAACGAAGATACTCTACCGGAGCAAGACCGGAATTAAATACTTCATCTGTGAATGCTTTGTTTCCGTTTTCGTCTACTGTGTAAGTTTTTCCTTCAATACCCCAGTTCATAAAATCAGAACCTTCTTCTGTAAACATATAATCCATAAATTTAATCAGAGCTTCCGGATCTTTACACTGAGAAGAAATACCCCATCCACATTCTGCATAACGGCGTTCTCTTTCTTTCACATTTCCGTTCTGGTCCGCAAACGGCGCTACCGCAACCATGTTAAAGCCCGGAACATCCTGTGCCAGAGAGTCATTGTAGTTTCCTGTACTTACCCAGTCATGTGTAAATCCACCTGTGTTATTACTTAACAGCGTATCTCTCGCAGACATCCCACGTGTAAAGATTTCAGGGTCGATTAAACCTTCTTTATACCAGTTAGCTAAATTAGAAACTGCCAGCTTATAATTTTCTGTAATCGGTTCAAATGTCATTTTTCCGTCTCTTGGATAAAATCCTGTACTGGAGTCCCACAGTGCCAGATATTCACCCATTTCGTTTTCGGAAGTCGCAGAACGGTCAAATAATGGAATTTCATCTGCTTTTCCGTTTCCGTTTGGATCGTTATTCTTAAATGCCAGTAAAACATCATGAAGCTCATCTACTGTGGTAGGTACTGCCAGCCCCAGCTTGTCCAGCCAGTCCTGTCTGATCCAGTAGAACTGAGAAGATTGCAATTCTTTTCCCAACGGAATGTTGTAAATATTTCCGTCTTCTGCTGTTGCCTGATATTTGAAATTCGGATCTTCTTCTAACATTTTCTTGATATTTGGCGCATATTCATCAATTAAATCATTTAATGGGAGCATACCGCCGTCTTTTCCCAGTTTTTCAAGGTCAGAAGTAGACTCACATGCAATAATATCCGCAAGCTGCCCTGATGCAACCATGTTCTGGAACGCTGTGGAATAATCAGAGTTGGAAGATGCTACAACTCCTTTTAATTTTACGCCTGTTTCTTTTTCGATTTCTTTCCATACTTCCCACTCTTCATTGAAAGGTGTTCCGGATAAGAACATAAATGCTGTAAATTCTTTGCTTCCGCCTTCCTTACCTGCTGTTTCTTCTTTTTTCTTGCTGTCACCACAGCCTGTCATAAGAGCAGATACCCCCAGAACTGCTGCCAGTAAAAGTGCTATTACCTGTTTTTTCTTCATTTCTAAAATCCTCCTTTAATATAAATCAACCTTTTACACCACCAAGGGTAAGACCTGTTTTAAAATACTTCTGTACAAACGGGAACACCACAACCATAGGCAAAATTGCCATAATAATCAAAGCATATACCTGTGTTGTCGGCGATGTCAAAGAGTCTCTCGTAACAATGGCTGCGTCTGACGGATTTGCCACACGCTCTACAATTAATTTTTTCAAAAATACCTGAAGCGGAATTTTACTGTCATCCTTCAAAAGCTGCATGGTCCAGAAATATCCATTCCAACGGCTGATACCATAGAAAAGTCCCACTGTCGCAAGAGCCGGTTTTGATAATGGCAAATATATATTCCAAAACACCCTGAAATGTCCTGCACCGTCAATAAATGCAGCTTCCTCCAGCGCTTCAGGTACTTGTTCAAAAAAGCTTTTCATAATAATCAAGTTGTATGTTTCAATGGCAAATCCAAAGATGATTGCCGCTCTTGTATTTAAAAGCCCCATGTTGTTAAAATTCATATAGGTCGGTATGATACCGGCATTGAACCACATGGTAAAAATAACAAACAAAGTAAAAAACTTTCTTCCTACCAAAGACTTCTTAGACAGCGCGTACGCCATGGTGGTGGTAAAAAACATATTCGCAATCAGACCAAACACTGTATAGAATATAGCATTTCCATAAGCCATCCACAATCCGTCTCTTTTAAACACAGCCTCATAGCTGGCTGTCGTAAACTCTTTAATTCCTAAAAGCACGTCTCCGTTTTCCACAAAGAACGGCTTGCTGAAGGAAGAAATCAACACGTAATAAATCGGATACAGGGCAATAAAAGTAATCAGAATTCCCAGAAGTACCATAAACACATTAAAGGTCTTCTCTCCTAATCCCATAACCTGTCCCTGCTTCACTTTTTTTCTCGCCATTTTTCTCCCTCCTACCATAATGCACTGTCAGAAATCTTCTTACTGAACTTATTCGCAAGGATTACCATAATAAATGCTACAACAGACTCAAACAATCCTGCCGCAACGGATAAACCATAATTTCCGTTTTCAAATGCCAGACGATAAGAATATGTAGAAATAACATCGGCTGCGGAATAAGTTGCCGGCTGATACAAGAGCAAGATTGCTTCATATCCTACTTTAATGATGCCGCCCAGCTTCAAAATTAACATGGTTACGATTGTAGGTGTAATGCCCGGAATGGTAACATGGAAAATCTTTTTCAGCTTTCCTGCACCATCAACGGTAGCCGCCTCATAAAGCTGTGGATCAATACCCATAATCGCCGCAATATAAACCAACGCATCAAATCCGGCATTCTGCCATAAGGTCATTAACGTATAAATTCCTTTAAAGTACTCCGGCTTTGTCATAAAGTAAATAGGGTCAACTCCCAGCTTTTCCAAAACCAGATTAACCACACCTGTACTTGGTGACAAAAAGTTAATCACAATACCACACACAACCACAACAGAAATAAAATGTGTAAGTAATGTAGACATCTGTGTCATTCTGCTGATAAATTTATTTCTCATTTCCGTAATACAGATTGCAAGTGCAATGGGTACAGGGAAGCAAATCAAAAGCTGCCAGAAGGAAATCATCAGCGTATTTTTTAATACTCTTAAAAAGTCTCTACCTGTGAAAAATTCAATAAAGTTATCAAATCCCACAAAGGTACTTCCTTCTATTCCCTGAAATACGTTATAGTCATAAAATGCAATTCTCAGCTCGGTCATCGGGCGGTATGCAAAAAGCAAATACCAGATAAGACCGGGTATTAACAGCAGGTATAATTCTTTTGCTGCAAAAATTCTTTTAAACAGCGGTTTCTTTTGTTTCACCAGTTTTCTCCTCTCCTTTTCTTTTTCTGAAACGTCTCATGCAATAACCACACCTTATCGGATTTCAAAAAGAAAGTAAATCATCAAATTCCACCTGCATTTTTTTCATCTTCTTTTTTGTACATCTTTTTCTGTGTATCCCTTGATTGTAAGCTGTTTTGCCTTGTCTTTTATCACGATTTTTCAACACATCACCATTTTTCAACCCTTGAAATCTACAAGAAATACCAGTATAATTTTTTTATCGACATATATGTTCAAAACTAAAGGAGATTACAAATGTATAGACATGCTCATGGCAGATATCAGCAAAAACTGAATATTATTTTTATTATTCTGTCAGTTTTTATAACTCTTATCCTTTCTTCTGTTCTCGGATTTTTTCTTTCCAGACAATCGGAGGAAAGCTACAAAAATTCCATATCCCTTTCCAGAACGATTTTGGAAGAGAAAGCAGAAACATCACTGAAAAATATTTCCAATACCATGACCGACATCGTAAATGACTCTCTCATCAAAGAATGGTCTACTTCCTATCAAAAAGACAATTTCTATTTCCTGTCTTCTCAGGTACAAAAAGCTTTGACAAAGTATTGCAGCACCAGTGAGACACGCTTTCAAACTTATTTGCTCATCGACAATGCAAATGCTCTGAATGATGAAATTACCCCCTCTGATGTTCTTTCCCCTGAAGGTTCTTTTTCTGTATCAGACTTTTTAGAAAGTAAAGACCTGACATCGAAAAATTTGACCGCAATCAGAGAATATTTTGATACACACATGTTTCCTTATGTCCTCCCTCATTACAATGAAAAAGGACAGTTAGATTTTCTCTATTATTGGATTAAAGGTTATCAGCATCCGCAAACCTGCATTTATATGGCAGAAATTCCTGTAAACTCCATTGTCAATAACACAGAAGACCAGAAATTCTGGATTGCCAATGATGATGGACTTTTTCTTCCGTGTACCACAGATAAGGAAACAACCAAGCTTCTGAAAATGCTTCAGAAATCTGTAAACACAGACAAAAATTTAATAAAGACTTCTGATTACTATATTGCAGCGTCCCATTTGCCTTCCATGAATTGGAATATCTACTATTTGTACGACCAGAACAGCCTTGGTATCCTGAATATCTTTTTCTTTCTGGTTTTAGTCGTTCTGGTTTACCTTTTGCTGTCTGCTTTGTTTTTCTATATTGCAAAACTGCTTTATCAGCCTATTTATGAAACTTTAAAGCCCACGCTAAAGGATGGACACGAACATTTTGACGAATTTAAAATTTTAGATGAAAATCTAAACCGCCTGCAAACTTTAAATGAAAATTTACTGGAAACGCAGAAAACCACAGACAGGCTCATGGTTCAACAGTATTACCAAAACCTGCTCACTGACTGCAACGGTTATCTCGCCAAAATCAAAAAACCTTATTTTTCGGAAACAGCAAATTTTTGTGTGGGACTTCTCTGTCTGCATCCGGAACAGGAAGACGCTGTGGACACTGCTTTGTTAGGTCAATTAGAGCTTTACAAAAATATTCTGTTTCAGGAATGTATTAAGCAAAAAAATTGTTTTATGGTAAAATTATCTATGTATCGCTGCGGGCTGATTATTCAGGCAGATGATTTGGAACAGGCAAAAAAACTTTTAAATCGAATTTTTTCACATTCCGAAAGCCTGAATAAGACAGAAAAAAGCTGGGAAGAACAGATTATTTTAAGTCCCGTAAAAAAAGGCTTGGAAAATATCAATGCTTCTTATCGGGAAACTTTAAAAATAGCAGAATATCTTTCCATGCTGCCTCATGACAAAATTATTACCTACGACTCCATTGCTTCTGTGGACTGTACCACTTATTCTTATCCTCTTGCCACAGAAAACAAATTGATTTCAGAGGTAATCGCCGGACAGGAAAAGGCGTTGGAGTTATTTGATGAGCTTATCCGTGAAAACCTCACCCAAAAAAGACTTTCCATGGAAGTTCTGCAAAATTTTGTCTATACCTTAATCGGAACAGTCAACCGTATTTTTCAGGAATTAAAATCTTCTCCGGAAGACTTTATCGGGCGTTCCATTAACTACGAATACTGGTACGCACACTGGGGAGACTCCGTAACAATTACTGCCATAAAAGCGGTTCTTTCTGATGTCATCGCAGCGAAAAAGCAGCGCAGTCAAACACAGGATGAGCTTTTATTAACACAAATGCTGGATTATATCCATGAAAATTTCAGGGACAATATTATGCTGAACGACTTGGCTGACCAGTTTAACATTTCCCCAAAATACTGCGGTATTTTGTTTAAACAGCTAAGTGACAACAATTTCAAAGATTATTTAAACCGCTATCGTATTGAACAGGCAAAAAAATTAATTCAGGAACGACCTTCTCTGAAAACAAAGGATTTAAGTGTTATGACAGGCTTTAACAGCTCAAATACTTTTATTCGTGTATTTGGTAAGTATACAGGCACAACACCTCAAAGATATGCGGAACAGATTATAGAAAAACAAAATTCAAAAGATAGGAAGTGATGAAATGGAAATACTCAGCTCCTGTAAGGACTCCATTGCAAGCTGTATTGAGCAGAAATCTTTTGCCGTTGCTCATCTGTACAGCGATGAAAAGCCAATGGATATGCACATTCATGATTGTTATGAAATCTATTATTCCATCTCCGGCGGAAAACAGTTTCTAATTGATAATTGCTTTTACAACATCTTCCCCGGTGATATTTTCTTTATCAACCAATACGAAAGTCATCATTTAACACAGATTGACAGCCAGGTACACGAACGCATTATTATTTCTATTCATCCTGACTTTTTAAAATCTCTGTGCACAGAAAACACGGATTTGGACGCATGCTTTCAAAACAGAAGTATGCGCTCCAATCACAAGGTGTCTCTGACCACAGAGGAGCAGAAAAACTTTCAATATTTTATTCATAAGCTTTCTCATATTAAGGGATATGGTTCTGACATTTTAGAAAGAGCAGCTTTTTTAGAATTGATGGTTTTTCTCAATAAGCGATTTCACAAAAACAGAATTGCAGATACAGACAAAGAAATCAGCTCAAACGCACAGGTAGACAGTATTTTATCCTACATTAACCAGCACATTGAAGAGCCTTTAAGTCTGGAGCAGCTGTCATCTCACTTTTTTTTAAGTTCCTCTTACTTATGCCGGCTCTTTAAATCCGCCACCGGCACTACCATTAACAAATATATTACCGCCAAACGCATTTCTCATGCAAAGGAGCTTCTGGCAGAGGGCTATACGGTAAGCGAAGCCAGCGTAAAATGCGGATTTAATGATTATAGTAACTTTTTTAAGGCATTTACTAAGGCTACGAAAGTATCGCCGAAAAAATATGCACAGTTTTTGGCACAATGAGAATGAATTAGGAAAAGGGTTGTGCACGGGCATAAATTTGCTCCCTGCATCAACCCTTTATTTCTGATTTTCATAAGAACCAAAGAATTCTCTTAAATTTAATAAGGACTTTACTAAAATTTCCTGTTGTTCATCATCTAAATCCTTTAAAAGAGCCTGTATCATTCCGTCATGAAATTTCTTATGGTGCTCATTGGCCTTACGCCCCTTCTCTGTAAGAGAAATAAGGACAACTCTGCGGTCTTCCTCGCTTCTTTCCCTTGCCACATATCCCTTCTTCACCAAACCGTTAATAGCAATAGTCAAAGTACCTACCGTAACGGATAAAAGTTTTGCAACAGAAGACATATTTTTGGCACTTTCTTCTCCGATTGCCTCCATAATATGCATATCATTGACAGAAATATCTTTAAATTCAGAAGTAATCAGTGCTTTCCCTTCTATATCCATAATTTCCTGAAATAAATTTACAAGAATATCATGGAATACCTCATAATGATCCACTTTATCACTCCTTCGACATTCTTCTGCATTTATTATATCCGATTTAGATGATAAAAACAACGGGTTTTTATTTTCTATTTTGCCTTTTTCACATATTCTACCAGCTCAGCTCTTGAGGTAATCTGCCCCGGAAAACCCAGCTCAGATACAATTTCACTGACGTATGGTTTCATCAGCATACTCTCCTCCAATAACCGGTCATCACTAAACACCTCTTTCGGATTTGTAATCTTCAAAAGATTTTTATGCGCCATTACAAACACTTTATTAAAATTATTAACTACAAATTCCATATCATGTGTAATCGTAACGATTGTTTTTCCTTTTGCAGTAAGCTCCTTTAAGATATTTTCCAAAAGACGTATTCCTCGAATATCCTGTCCTGCCGTAGGCTCATCCAAAATTACAATATCTGTGTCCATTGCAAGAATAGATGCAATAGTGACGAACTTTCTTACTGACAACGGAAGGTTATACGGATTTTCTTCCATTACATCTGTAAGTCCTGTAAGCCTCGCAGAATATTCTACCATCTCTTTAACCTTACTTTCGCTCATTTTCAAAACCTCAGGCCCAAATTGAATTTCCTTTTCCACAGTATTATGGAATATCTGGTCATCCGGATTTTGAAAAACATACCCTGCCTTTCTCGATAAAGCTGCTGTCGTAAAATCGCTTGTATCCATACCCGCAACTATAACTTTTCCCTTTGTAGGTTTTAACAATCCGTTAATCATCTTCACAGTAGTGGTCTTTCCTGCACCATTTTGTCCTACAATGGCAATGTTTTCCCCCTGTCCGATTTCAAAATTAATATCCTCAACAGCTGAAAAACCATTTGGATAAACAAATTTTACACCTTCAAATTTAATAAATGACATCTTTTATCCTCCTCACCGTTTACTCATAGTTTTCTTCAGCTGATGCACCATTTCCGCCTTTGTAATAATTTTTTCATCAATAGGAATACCCTGTTTTCGCAGCTCATCTGCCAAAATTACCGACTGAGGCAGCTCAATATCCCGCTCTAATAAAGATAAATCTGACAGCACCTCATGCTTCTCACCTTGTCGAATGAGTTCTCCCTCTTCCAATGCCAAAACCTCATCTGCATATTCTGCAATCAATTCAATTTTATGCTCTACCAGAATAATTGTTTTTCCCATTTTTTTCATCTTATCAATAATATCAAAAACTCTTTCCGTTTCTTTGGGATCAAGCTGGGAGGTAGGCTCATCAATTACAAAAATATCAGGCTCTAAAGCGAGAACAGATGCCAACGCTACCCTTTGCTGCTGGCCTCCTGACAATTCAAATGGATTTTTTTCTGCCAGATACGCTGTATTCGTTAATTCCATAACCTTTTTTACAGTATCTTTGATTTTCTCAACTTTCACGCCTAAATTTTCCAGTCCATAGGCAATTTCCTCATATACATTGTCTCTCGCCCCCGTAATCTGATTAAAAGGGTTTTGAAAAACATAACCAATCTTTGGCGCTAATTCTCCCATTGTATATTGCTGCAAGGATTTTCCTTCTAAAAGTACCTCACCTTCCATTTCTCCTTGAAAAAATCCCGGAATAAATCCACGGATAATATTGCATAACGTTGTTTTTCCGCTTCCGTTTGCTCCTACAACTGCATAAAATTTTCCTTTTTTCAAAGAAATAGTAACATCCTTAATACTGGGTTCTTTTGCAAGGGGATATGTATATGTAACATTTTTCAGTTCTATATAACCCATAATAACACTCTCCCTAAAATAATAAGTAAAAATACAACTGTTATCACGATTGTCATGACTCTGTCCATTGGCTTCGGTTCGATATCATATAGATGTGTAGAGGGCGTTTCTACGGAAAAGCCACGTGCTTCCAAAGTAAGCGCTCTTTCTTCTGTTCCCTGAATAGAACTAAGCACCAATGGAACAATCGTAGGAACAAATACCTTGGCACGTATCCAAATATTTCCTTCTGTTTCCACACCTCTTGCTTTCTGTGCGTTCATAATTGTCTGAGAACGTTTTTTCAATACAGGAACCATCTGGAGTGTTGACAGTACAACATAAGATGCTTTCGGACTTAAGCCCTTCTTTTCAAGTGCAAGTACGAAATCCTTCTCCGTAGTTACCGCAAAAAACCAAATTAATGCCGAGCCTACGCTGGCTAAAATAAATCCAAGCTTCAGTGCAAAAAGTAACCCCTCCAATTTTGCCTTAAAAATCCAGAAAGAAAACAGCACTGTTTCTCCCGGTGCAAAAAAGGTCTGTACAACAAGAAGTACAAGAAACAAAATTCCAACAGAATTTCTCACTCTTCTAATGAATACCGGATATACCCCGCTGACTATTGCCAATACATTTAAAGCCAGAAAACAAATAACTTTTGACAGAATACCCGGTAAAACAATTGCAACAATTGCAGCCGCTATTGCTAAATAAAATTTTGTCAGGGGATACAATTCTACAATTTTATTTTTCCCTTTTGCTGCATTTTCCATCTTTTTTCTCCTATTATTTCTTCACAAAATTCATGCCATATTTATATTTTGTTAATGTTCTGTCAGGAATAACTTTAATAATCACATAAGCTACGAATATAGAAATCATCTTTCCAATCGTTTCTGTAACAATATATACAGATAAAACAGCCTCTAAAATCTGTTTACCTGTTGCCATCAAGCCTGCTGCAATCATAGATGCGCCGCCCCCTGTTGCACCTCCAAAGAAGAATACAGTAATAGGAGTTGCCGTTACAGTAGCTACTAAAGCGATAATAATACCGGAAACAGCCAGCTTCCAAATCTTATTCATCATATTATATTTGGATAACAGACCTGCTGAAATACCGATAAAGAAAGAACAAAATGCGTATGGAAGCCAGCTTGGATCCATAATTCCGTTAATTAAGTTCGTCAATACTCCTGTTAAAGCTGCTGGAATAGGACCTGCCAAGGCACCTACAAGCAGCACACCTATCATGTCCAAGTCTACCGGAATTTTTAACATAGATGTCATCTGTCCGCCTACAATATTAATTGCAATCGCAACCGGTATCAGTAAAATTACCATTAATGAAAATGTATCTTTTCCTTTGTTTTTTGTCATCATAATATTCTCTCCCTTCAAATTATCGGTTTAAATACTCCAATATTTCTTCTTTCTTTTCTTCAAATATCGTTGTCAATAGCAGCTTATAAAACTTATTCACATCTACCTCTGCCGCATACCACGCATTACACCTTCCGTCATTCCAATGCCCGTTAATATCCACAATAGATTGACCTCTTCCAATTCCATCGGTAAGCACATCAATATTGGCCTTTTTTAAAGTTAATATAGTCGGATCGATAAAATATGCCACAGTCAAAACATCGTGCATCGGTGCAACCGGTTTTCTTCTGGAATTCCAATTATCATCCAAACCAACACGTGTAACATTGTATAAAAAGTTAGATAACTTTGTATTAAAAATTCGGAGCAGCTCACGAACGTCTGCACCTAAAGCAATTTTATTTGTAACGTCAAGCCCTATCATAACGGCATCCTGAAATCCTGCATTCAGTACTTCTTTTGCTGCTAACGGATCCGCCCAAAAGTTATATTCCGCTACCGGACTCATGTTTCCTGTATATTTTGCGCCTCCCATAATAATAAGCTGTTTGATTTTTTTAGGGAATTCCGGGTCTTTTCGAATTGCCTTTGCAATATTAGTACAAGGTCCTATGGCAAACAATGTAATTTCTCCCGGATGCTCTGTCGCTGTCTCTACCAAAAAATCAACCGCATTTTTTTCTTCTTCCTCTTTTTCAGTCTCGATTGTATACGCATATCCTCCCAATCCGTCATCTCCAAAAGCAGGAACTGTATCCGGCTGCTTATCATCCAATGCTCTTGCAGACCCTCTATACAACGGAATGTCTTCTCTTCCGCATAAAGCTAAAATCTTCAACCCATTCTGCGTTGTATTATCAATATCACCGTTTCCTGACACTGTACAAACAGCTTTCAGGTCCAGCTCAGAACTTTTTAACGCCAGAATAATTGCCAAAGCATCATCTACCCCCGGGTCACAATCAATAATTATCGGTCTTTTCACTCTTTTTCCTCCTCCTTCATTTTTTCTATCACTTCTTCCATTGTGGGTATGGAAGTCTGTGCTCCTTTTCGTGTTACCACAATTCCCGACACGCTGTTTCCAAATTGAATTGCCTCAGCATAAGCCTTTCCTTTACTTAATGCCAATGCCAATGCTGCGGTAAAGCAATCTCCTGCTGCTGTCGTATCAACTGCGGTTACTTTTTGTGCCTTAAAATACTCTGTTTTATCTTTCGTAACAAGCAAAGCGCCATCTCCGCCTAATGTAACAATGACTGTCTGAATTCCTTTTTCTAATAATTCCTCCGCTCCCGAAATCAGCTCTTCTTTTGTCTCAAGCTTTTTTCCGATTAAAGTCTGAAGCTCCGTTTCATTTGGCTTTACAATAGTAAAACCTTCTAAAAACTGTTTTGGCAGGTCATCCTGTGCAGGCGCAGGGTCTAAAATAATTAACTTTTCCTGTGCTAAGGTTTTCACATATTCTACAACCTCAAGAGGGATTTCCAGCTGCATAATAATAATATCGGCTCTCTTAATCAAATCCACATGTTTGTCTATCATCTGTGTTGTCAGCTTATTATTTGCTCCCTGAACAACAATAATGCTGTTTTCTCCTCCCTCGTCAACGCTAATAAAAGCATTTCCCGTAGGCGTTCCCTGAATAATCTCTATTCCCGAAATTCCCACTCCTACATTCTGAAGATTTTCTATCAGCATCCTTCCGTACAAATCATCTCCCACTGCTCCAATCATGTCTACTTGTCCGCCTAATTTTCCAACAGCATAAGCCTGATTTGCACCTTTTCCTCCCGGAACAAGATTTACATCCTCTCCCAAAATTGTTTCACCTGAAAGTGGCATTTTCTTTACGTTAATTACAAAATCCATATTCAGACTTCCGACTACTAATATATTACTCACTATTTTCTCTCCTTTTATATGGGAAAATATTTTCCTAAATTGTTTTCTTTATCTAGAATATACCACTATCATATTTTATAGTCAAGTTATTTTGTATATTTTGCACTTTTTCATATTTTTAACACATATTTTTTGTGTACTTTTACAAGTATTGCAATTTGTCAGTGTGCATTCATGTTAGCCAATTTTCTCCCCAACTAAAAAAAGATGATACAGAACTGTCCTCAAACAATTCCATATCATCTTTTCTATTCTTTTTATTCCACCATGACCTCTTTTTCTTTATAATGATGCGCTTCTTCCAACATCATATCTTTTACCTTCATCAAACGAATTTGTGTACTTCTCTCGTTTTCATCAAGCTTCATGGTAATATACTTAATATTCTGTTGTGTCTCCGGAATAATAACATGCTCCAGAGCATTTACTCTGCGTCGTGTCTTCTCAATTTCAGAAGCCATTAACTGACAGGACTTCTCCACTTCCGCAAGCCTTAACATATCCGGCAAAATATTTGCCAGAGATTTCACAGCTCCGTCTAAATCCCCTGAGGTAAATGCGAAACCATAAGAATAAACATCATTTGCATCTGCGGTTCTGGTCTTTGTCTCAAAAACCGGAATATCCACACTCATAACATTTTTCTTCCCTGCTTCCAGATAAACCCCCTGCTTGGGCGACATTAAAGCTGTGTTTAATATCTGCTCAGACATACCTGCTTTTGCAATGACAAAGTTCTTATTTGCGGATAAAATTCCTGCCTCTACTTTCTGGCGCAGCGCCATGTTTTCCCTTACCAAATCAAGGAACTGCCTCATAAGCTCATCACGCTTATCTTTCAGAAGCTTATGTCCCTTTACCGCCGTTACCAGCTTCTTTTTCAGACGGGTAAGCTCCATTCTGGTAGGTGTTACCTGCGTAGATGCCAAAATATCACCTCTTTCTTCTTATTACAGAATTCACTTTAGAACTTTCCATAATATTCATCTAAGAACTTATCATCAATACGTTTCAGCTCGCTTCTTGGAAGAATGGAAAGCAGTTTCCAGCCAATTCTCAGAGTTTCCTCAATATCACGGTTTGCCATATATCCCTGTGAAACGTATTCCTGCTCAAAGGCATCTGCAAATTTCGCATAAATAATGTCAATATCGGAAAGAGCTGCTTCACCTAAAATAACCATCAATTCTTTTGCTTCTTTGCCTCGTGCATAAGCTGCAAAAAGCTGGTTCATGGTATTGGAATGGTCTGCTCTTGTCTTTCCTTCACCGATACCTTTATCTTTCAGACGGGAAAGTGACGGTAATACATCGATTGGGGGCGTAACGCCTTTACGATATAATTCACGACTCAAAATAATCTGACCTTCGGTAATATATCCTGTTAAGTCAGGAATTGGATGAGTTTTATCATCCTCAGGCATGGTCAGAATTGGTATCATGGTAATACTTCCCTTTTTGCCTTTCTGACGTCCGGCTCTTTCATACATCGTTGCAAGGTCGGTATACATGTAACCAGGATAACCTCTACGTCCCGGTACTTCCTTACGGGCTGCGGATACCTCACGAAGGGCATCTGCATAGTTTGTGATATCGGTTAAAATAACCAATACGTGCATATCTTTTTCAAATGCAAGATATTCTGCTGCTGTCAGCGCCATTTTCGGTGTTGCAATACGCTCAACAGCCGGGTCATTTGCCAGATTGATAAATAATACCGTTCTGTCAATAGCACCTGTTTCTTTAAAACTCTCTGTAAAGAAGTTCGCTTCCTCGAAAGTGATACCCATAGCCGCAAATACAACGGCGAAGTTCTCTCCTGAACCACGTACCTTTGCCTGTCTTGCAATCTGAGCTGCAAGCTGTGCATGAGGCAGACCGGATGCGGAGAAGATAGGAAGCTTCTGTCCACGAACCAGTGTGTTCAAGCCGTCAATGGCAGAAACACCTGTCTGAATAAATTCTTCCGGATAGCTTCTTGCAGCCGGGTTCATAGGAAGACCGTTGATATCCATTCTGGCATCCGGCAAAATTTCCGGACCGTCATCAATCGGGCGCCCCAAACCGTCAAAGACACGTCCCAGCATATCCTCAGATACGCCAAGCTCCATACTTCTTCCTAAGAAACGAACCTTGCTGTTTGAAAGGTTAATACCTGTGGAGCTTTCAAAAAGCTGTACCAGAGCATTACTTCCGTCAATTTCAAGTACACGGCAGCGACGTGTTTCGCCATTTGCCAGTTCAATTTCACCCAGTTCATCAAAATGAACGTTTTCAACGCCACGAACCAACATAAGAGGTCCGGCAACTTCCTGTATTGTTCTATATTCCTTTGGCATTAGAAGTCCTCCTTCCCTGTTATATTGGAAATTTCTTTTGCAAGCTGTTCTAATACAGCTTTATATTCTTCATCCAAATTTTCTTCTAACACATATTTAAAACGTCCGATTTTCTCACGAACATCAAGTTTTACTAAGTCCTGAATATTTGCGCCTTTTTCCAAAGCTTCCACACCTTGCTCATAGTATGCAACTACCAGCTTCATTAACAGATACTGTTTTTTCAAAGAGCTGTAAGTGTCTACTTCATGGAAAGAGTTTTGGTGCAAAAAGTCCTCACGGATAGAGCGTGCTGCTTCCATTTTCAGACGGTCGCCTGCTGATAAAGCGTCCATACCAACCATCTTAACGATTTCTTCCAGCTCTGCTTCATCCTGTAAAAGACTCATCATTTTCTGACGACCTGTCATCCAGTCCGGCGCAACCTTCTCGTTAAACCATTTCTCCATATTATCAAGATATAAGGAGTAGCTGGTAAGCCAGTTAATTGCAGGGAAATGTCTCTTGTATGCAAGAGAAGAGTCCAAGCCCCAGAATACCTTTACAATACGAAGAGTTGCCTGAGATACCGGCTCAGAAATATCACCACCCGGAGGAGATACTGCACCGATTACAGACAATGCTCCCTCTCTCTTATCTTTTCCAAGAGAAATTACATGTCCTGCTCTTTCATAGAACTGTGCCAGACGAGAACCGAGGTATGCAGGATATCCTTCTTCACCCGGCATTTCCTCCAGACGTCCTGACATCTCTCGAAGAGCCTCCGCCCAACGGGAAGTGGAGTCTGCCATAAGTGCAACAGAATAACCCATATCACGGAAATATTCTGCAATGGTAATACCTGTGTAAATAGATGCTTCACGGGCAGCAACCGGCATATCGGAGGTATTGGCAATCAATACCGTTCTTTCCATCAAGGACTGTCCTGTTTTCGGGTCTTTCAGTTCAGGGAACTCATTTAATACGTCTGTCATTTCGTTTCCACGTTCACCGCAGCCGATATAAACCACGATGTCCGCCTCTGCCCATTTTGCCAGCTGATGCTGAATAACTGTTTTTCCGCTTCCGAAAGGTCCCGGAACAGCGGCAACACCACCCTTTGCAATAGGGAAGAAGGTATCAACTACACGTTGTCCTGTTACAAGAGGCATTTCCGGAGGAAGCTTTTTCAGATATGGACGACCTCTACGAACCGGCCATTTCTGCATCATAGTCAGCTCTTTGTCACCCTGCTCTGTTGTAATCACAGCTACAACATCCTCAACGGTAAATTCTCCTGCTTTAATTTCTTTTACAGTACCGCTCATGCCATAAGGCACCATAATTTTATGTTTTACTACGATGGTTTCCTGAACAGTACCGATAATGTCACCATTTTCTACATGGTCTCCTGCTTTTACTGTGGGAACAAAATTCCATTTTAAATTTCTCTTTAAGGAAGGAACTTCCACACCTCTTTTTAAGTTTGTTCCACAAACCTTCATAATATCATCCAGAGGACGCTGAATACCGTCATAAATACTGGTAATCAAACCAGGTCCTAATTCAACAGACAGCGGAGCTTCTGTGGACTCTACCGGTTCTCCCGGACCAAGACCTGAAGTTTCCTCATATACCTGAATGGATGCTTCATCTCCATGCATTTCAATGATTTCACCAATCAAACGCTGATTACTAACACGAACAACGTCAAACATATTTGCATCACGCATGCCCTCTGCAATAACCAGCGGACCTGCTACTTTTTTAATTATACCTTTGCTCATGGCCACGCATCACCTGCTTTCTAATTATTACTGAATAGAATATCAGAGCCTACTGCCTGTTCTACTGAATTTTTCACGCCCTGCACACCGTCTCCGGTATTTCCTGACACGCCGGGAATTTGAATAATCGCCGGTAAAATTCTCTCCTGATATTTTTCTATTACATTTTTGCACTCAGCCGCCAAGGCTTCTGTAATATAAATAATCCCATATTCCTGACTGGCAAGTGCCTCTATTTTTTCTTCTGCCTCTTTACGGTCGGCCACAGGGAATGTATCAAGGCCCAGTGTAGCAAATCCGTATATACTGTCATAGTCGCCCACAACTGCAATCTTATACATACATCTCCCTTACCCTTTCCCGGATTGACTCCTCAGAAAAACCATTTTGTTTTCCTGAGAGAATAATTCTCACCGTTTTTATTTCATTTTCCCTTGCCAGCACATAAGCTACCAAAGGTCCTACTGAAAATGACTCATATTTCTGCGGCTGCATTGCCTGCATCATACGATTGTCACACCATCTTTCAAATGCGGAGGAAGACTCTGCAATCGCCTGCCCTCCTTCTGCATAAGCAGTGCCGGATAAATATTCCGCAACTGCCTCCATACCTGCTGCTGCCGCTTTTGACAACTGTTCTACATTTATGGATTTACACGGAGCCATTGCACGTTTCATAAATTCAATGGTCTTTGCGGTCTTCTGTGAGCGCACTGCAATTTTAATATCTGCAATAGCAACAACAGACTCGGCATATTCCTTGATAATGCTGTCTTTCGCTGCCTCACCGGCTGCATAGATTGCATCCAATGCCGCCCTGTCGATAATCACATCGCACAACTGCCCATCTCCTGTATGCAGCAAGGTTTCATAAGCTTCTCTTGCCGCACCTGACATGTTTTCCGGAAATCTGGAAAATTCTTTATTTTTAATAATCTCCAACATCTCCTTAGGACTAATCTGCGTATCTTCATAATAAATATTCAGATTTTGATTATCCTTTCCGGAGCAGGCATCTTTAATCGCTGCTTTCAGATTGTGAAAGAGATTTGGATAGGAAAGCACGTCAAAAACAGACATATCTACCCCTAAATCCTTCATGGTCTCCCATATTTTTTCTGTCTCTCTTTCTAAAATTGCCTCTGCACTTCCTGCCGTATCATTATCTCCCCAGCCCTTTTCCTGTAAAATCTGAATACATTGTTCCTCTGTTTCACAGGCAAGCAACTGGTCTATAATCTGGGAAGTAAATAATGATGTCTCCAGCGCACGTATTCGCGCAACCGCATAGGTATACTTTGTGTCAAACAAATCAATTCCTCCTTTTTGCGGTTATGCTATGAAAATAATAAACTATGAACCTTATCAGAAAGCTCATCCTTCTGAGAATGAAACATTGCCTTAAATGTACAATTCTCCTCAATGCCTCCATATACAAGAACAAAGCCGCCTCTTACATTTCTGGTTTCCTTGGAAATAGTAAGTGCTCCGCCCTTTTCCTTTGCAATACCTTTGATTTCTTCTTCAAAGCCCGGTGTCATCCTTTCCAAATCTTCCTTAGCGAAGCAAATTTCTCCTTCTTCCGGAAGAACATATTTATAGAGCATTTTTCGAAGCATTCCAAAATATGTGGTTTCGTCTGCGCTGATTAAAGTTTCATAAGCCTTTTCAAGCACTTCTGAAATAATTTCCTGCTTTGCCTCTAAAAGAGCTTTTCTTCTCTGCAAAGCACAGGAAGACTCAGAGCGCTCTGCAAGACTTTTCACTTCTCCCTCTGCGTTTTGAGCAATGCGACTGCATTCTGCTCCTGCTCTTTTCTTTGCTTCGGCAAGAATTTCATCTGCCTCTTTTCTCGTGTCCTCGAGAATTTTTTCTGCGCAAGTATGGGCTTCTTCAAGAATCTGGCTTTTCATTTTTTCTAATCCAGTCATTCTTCGCTCTCCTTTACTTATTCCATCTTTTTCAAAACTGCCCTAATCTTAGAACTGAAGGTTTGTTACAGACAGAATAGAAATCAGAAGCGCTAAAATCGCATAAGTTTCAACCATTGCCGGGAAAAGCATTGCTTTACCGAACTGTTCCGGTTTCTTTGCAACAATTCCGATAGCTGCTGCGGAAGTCATTCCCTGATATTTACCGGAAATCAAACCAACAATACCGATAGGAAGACATGCTGCTAATACCAATAATCCCTGCTGAGGTGTCAGTTCAAGCATTCCGCCGCCTAATAATCCGATTTTTGATAAAGTGATAAATCCAACCAGCAAACCGTAGATACCCTGTGTACCCGGAAGCAGCTGCATAATCAATACTTTTGCAAATTTGGAAGGGTCTTCAGAAACAACTCCTGAGGCAGCCTGACCTGCAATACCAACACCGATTGCAGAACCTGCACCTGATAAAAATACTGCTACTGCTGCACCTAATAATGCGTAAACAATTCCTAAATGACTCATAAATACGTTTCCTCCTTAACATCTACATATTTTGTACTAGACTTAAACGGGTTGAAAGGTTTTCCTCCACCCTCATAAAATTTGCCAAAAAACTCAACAAACTGAAGACGGTTTGTATGAACGTAAGCTCCCAGCACATTGATTGCCATGTTAAACGCATGACCGAATACAAATACTGCAAGAAATACAATGGCTCCAAAGATACCATCTCCTGCCATACTTCCCATCTGGTTAATAACAGATGCAATAACTCCCGTTGCCAGTCCCAGAGCTAAAAGTCTGGAATAAGATAACACATCACTGAGCCATCCCGTTACGTTATATACATCATACAAGCCCAATGCCAGACGAAGCCCCGGATTTTTATTGGCACGTCCTGACATGAGAATAATACCTACTACACCTACAATAGAAAGAACCTTTCCTGTTCCCGCTACTGCCGGTGGGAAAATACTTGGGTCAATCTGTGCAATGGATGCAAAGATTTCGCTTGGAAGCAGCATCAGCAGCAAACCAATTAAAAATACGTACCAAAGCACAACGTCACAGAAGAAATCCAACACTTTCTTATCCTTTAACAGCATATAGCCCTTAATACCCAAACCGGTAAACAGGTGAATAACACCAAATGCCATAGAATAAATAAGCATTTTCATAGGGTCATTCAAAGGTACAAACCAAAGAGCCTTTACAAGTCCGCCCTCCGGAACCTCTACGTGGAAAAAGGTTCGTGCCACTACATCAATGGCATCTCCGAAATATCCTCCAAAGAGAACACCCCATACCAACGTAGAAATACCGCAGTACATGAACATTTTAATGGCCTTCTTTAAAGACTGCTCCATTCTCGGGAATTTCTTCAGTACAAAGAAACAACCGAGGAAAATAATGAGTCCATACGCTGCATCGGATAACATTAATCCGAATAAAAACACGTAGAAGAAGGACATGATTGTTGTTGGATCAATCTCGCCTTTCTTTGGCAATCCATAGGACTCCAAAACTCCTTCTACCGACTCTGAAAATCCATTGTTACTAAGAAGAACCGGGCCTTCCTCATCCTCTGCCAGCTCTTCCACATCCATACTCAAGGTATACTTTTCATTTAGCGCCTTTTCTAATGCAGGAACTGCTTTTTCCGGTACATAACCGCTTATCATAAAAGTCTTCTTAGATTGCGGAAGCTGTCCCAGTACCTCGTACTTTTCAGCTCTGGCACGGAAATAATCAGATGCCAGCCTGATATTCATTCTTTCAGACTGCTGTTTTCTAATATTTTCCTGACAATCTAAAATTTCTTTTTGTAAATCTCTAATCTGCATTTCCAGCTTTTCTTTCTCTTGTGCAGGCGTCTGTGTCACAGGCTGTGACGGTCTGGCAAAACCGTTCTGCCTGAAAACCTCTTCGACCTTTCCCGCATCCTTTTTCATACACAGCACTGCAATATAAACTGCGTCCTGTCCAGAAGAAAGAACAGTAATATCTACTCCGGAAATTTCCGGTGCATTTTCTGCAATCAGACTATACATTCCGTCTAAAGTCATCTGTCCGGGCATTGTTCCCACCAGAAGCTCTGTGCTCTTTGTCCCTTTCCATGTCATGGGAACATCCAGCATCATCCACGGAATAAGCATTTCTATCTGATTTTCAAATTTTTGAATATTGGCACGGTACTCTGCAATCTTTTTCTGATTGCCGATGATATCCGAAACAATATCCATAATTTGCTCCTTATGTTCTGCCACTGTCTCAAGCTCCCGCCGCTCTATCAGCTTTTTGCCTTCCAGACCGGAGAACATAGACACCTTTTCCGGCACGTATTCCTGAAGAATATCCAAAGCCATATCCGCTAAAGAAGCGTTTTTTTCAAATTTACTTCTCTCATTCTGTGTATTCATTCGCTCAAAACCTGAGTCATCATCCAGAACCTTGGAAATCTCCATAACGCCCATGGACTGAATTTTTTCCAGAATTGCTTTCCTGTCCTTCTTCAGTGCGCAGATACTTACCTTTTGCATCTGCAATACTGCCATATCCGCATTCCTCCTTTTTCGTAGTTCTACTTTGCAGTACGCCTATACCAAGCTCTCAATAATTGCGTCTACTGCTTCTTTTTCTCGAGATTTTGCAGTTTCCTTAATTTCTGCAATCTCTTCGCCGACATCCTTTAACGCCTCCTCGAGAGTCTTCTTGCCGGCATCCTGCGCAGCCCGGCATGCTTTCTTCGCTGCCTCCTGCGCCTGTTCAATCATTCCGGACTCCAGGTTTTCTGCTTCTTTTTTTGCATTTTCAAGAAGCTTTTCACTCTGGTTCTTGGCTTCAGCAATGATATCATCCGCTTTTTGCTCTGTTTCCCGGATTTCTTTGATTGTTTTTTCTACCACAGTATCACCACCTTCACATAACTTGATATTACTATGAATTATACATTTTGTCAATTTATTAACGTATTATTCTTGCTACTTTCACGAAATTCCTGCACTTTTATCGCTTTTTTAAGGCAACAAAAGGGAAACTGCACAACTTTGCGCATTTTCCCTTTTCATCTTTTGTGTATTTTATCTAATTATCACAGTATTAAGCTGTTTTTTTCATTTGTTTTCACATTAACACTTTACTCATATAAATAGTTAGCGTATTCCGGCAATTCAATGCTGTTCCCATCAATCCACTGATATCCGCAATTAATAAAGGTGTCATTTTCCAACTCTAAATCCGCACGCATTGCTGCTACAACAGTCGCATACCCCATGCCGTAGGAATTCTGTACAAAAGTTCCGATTTCTGTTCCTTTCTTTACTGCGTCAATCTGTTTCTTTCCCGCATCAATTCCCAGCACTGCAATTTCTCTGCCCGATGCACTCACTGCATCTAAAACAGCATTTGTAGCATGCTCATTTGTTCCAAAGTAACCTTTTACATCCGGATACAGCTTTAACACAGCCTCTGCCATTTCCGTCATACTCGTTTCCGGATTTTCATGAGAGACATTTACAATTTCGATTTCCGGATAATTATTTGCAATGGTCTCTGTAAATCCGATTTCTCTGTCTCTGCTTGTCTGAGATGCAGCAACATGTGTCATCACCGCAACCTGTCCCTGACCTCCAATGGCTTCTGCCAGCTTGTTTGCAGCCTCTGCTCCCATTGAATAATTATCTGTTGCGCATACGGAGTTGACTAAGCTGCTTTGCACCCCTGAGTCCAGAACAACAACAGGAATATCATTTTCTGCCGCTGCTTCTAACTGTGCTTCACAGGACTCCATATCAATAGCCGCCAGACAAAGGACAGCAGGATTTTCAGAAAGCACCGCATCAATAATATTAATCTGGCTTTCTACATCCGTTTCCTCTGAAGGACCTTCAAAAGAAATTTTGATTTTATCTTCACCTTTATATCCCATTTTTTGGTTTAAATCTTTTACCGCATCATCCATACCTCTTTTTACACTTGCCCAGAAGCTGGATTTTGTATTCTTTACCACCACCGCAATATAACTGCCCGGTTCAGGATTTAACTCCTCCAAAGAAGTATAATCCCTTGTTCCTGCCTGCTCCTTCAAAACCTGCATGGTTAAATCATTTGCCATATTCTTTTCTTCTTCCGGCTCTTTTGAAGGCTCTTTCTCCTCCTGCGGCTTTTCTGTACTTGTAGTATCGGACTGCTCTTCCGTTTTCTCTGTATGATTTTGGCTTTTATCAGATTTTGGCTTTTCCTTTGAGCCACAGCCACTGATAACTCCTGCTGCCAGCATGCAGCACAGCAAACCCACCAGTACTTTCTTCATAATCTTACCTGCCTTTTACTCATTTTATCTAAAAGTTTTACTACTTTCCCATTATACACGAAAGTTTTTAATAGTCCATACCTTCTATCTTTGTTTATAAAATTTTTCGAAATGCCATAAGCTCTTAATTTTCCTTAAAAGCGGCACATTCCTTCAAAATCACATAAATTAAAAAAGCAGATACAGGTCCCAAAACAAATCCAAAACCACCATACAAAACCACTCCCAAGTAAACCGATACCAGTACCAAAAGCGGCGACACACCGACATGATTTCCGATAAGCCTCGGTTCTAAGAATTGTCGCACTGCCGCAGTCAAAAGATACAGCACAAGCAAGCCGATGCTCATTTTTATTTTCCCCTGAAGGAACATAAGCAGCGCCCCCGGAATAAGAAAAGTTCCTGTTCCCAGCACAGGAAAGGCATCAAACATCCCAATGGCAACACCAAAGCCTACGTAGTGCCTGACCTTCAGCGCCCAAAGTCCGCCCACACACAGCAGGCAAACCACAAAAATAATTTTAAACTGCGCTTTTAAATATGCTTTTATCCCTGCTGCCATTTCCCTGATAATATGAATAAGGTTTCCAAATATTTTCCACTTTTCCAAAGACGCATACACACGCTCCCTTTCCTGCAAAAATAAAATAGCAAACACAATACAAATTACCAGTATACCGACAAAGCAAACACAGCCTTTTACAGAAACCACCGCCGTATTCATACTGTTCTTCCCCGAAAAAATGCACCGCAAGAAAAGTTCTGCCTGTCTGCTGATATAAAAACAGCTTTTATCCGCAGATATTCCTGTAAGACGCTCTATTCCAAGGCAAAGCTTCCATAAAATATCCTGCGCTTCCTCTTTCAATTCCGGATAATATTGGACACATTCCCCCAGTTTTCCGGTCAGATACTGCAAGGTAAAAAGCACACTCAAAACCGCCAGCAACACGCCCAGAATAATAAAAATCATTCCCAAAGCAGTTTCTGACAGGTGCAGCTTTTTACTCGTCTGCTTTTCACATATCCTCTTTGCCGGTACATGGACTGCTTCCGCCAAAATCCATCCTAAAAAAAACGGAAGTATAACAGGAAATACATATTTCATTCCCAGAAATACTCCTGCGCTCACTCCCGCTGCAATCCCTGCCTTTTTCCAATTCATAATTTATTCCCCCATACCTTTTATCCTTTACACTTAGTATGGTGAAACAATTCTTTCCTATACTATTGGAAAATTTCCAACCGGCATTACCTGAAATTCCATTTTCTTCCCTTTTGCAGGATGTAAAAAAGACAATTTATATGCACATAAAGAAACACCATGATTTGCATCCTCTTTCGTACATTTCGCATTGTACTTTGCATCACCGAAAATCGGCAGTCCTGCATGTGCCAGCTGCACTCTAATCTGATGATGACGCCCTGTTTGCAAAGAAACCTCCAAAAGGCTTCCCTCTTCTGTTTCTTTCAGAACCTTATAGGAAAGCTCCGCCCGTTTACTGTTTGCCGTTTTCTTTGCAACCACTTTAGACGTATTAGTTCTGCCGTCCTTTTCTAATTCATAAATTAAAGTTTCCTGTTTTTTATCCGTATGTCCCTGTGTATATGCCAGATAAGTTTTTTCAAATTTCCCCTGCTGCATTTGTTTACTGAGCTTTGCTGCGCTTTCTTTGTCTTTCGCAAACACAAGAACTCCCTGTACCGGCTGATCCAGTCTGTGGATAACTGCCACATAAGGTTCTTGTCCTTTCTTTGCCAAATAATTTCTCAATGCACATTCCATATCCAGAGTTCCCAACCGTTTGCTCTGAACCGGAAATCCTGCCGGTTTTTGACAAACCAAAATATATTTATCTTCATATAAAACGGTATCTTCTATATTTATAGTATTCATAGCGCCCTCATATATTCCTGTGTTTTTAATTTTTCCAATTATAGCACAAAAATCGAACAACCGCTATATCTAATACTTGGATATAACGGTTGTTCTAATTTTCTTCGTTATTCAATTTTCTTATTCCTTTCTTATTTAAGCTAACCTTTTTTCTTTCCCTATTTGTATAAATCCTTTTAAGATTTATTGAAAGTTTATATCAATCTATATATGATAATAAAAAGTTTCTAACAAGTAGTTCGGGCTATTTGCCTTCAAAATATTTCTCTATACATTTCTTTTTAATATAACAACTATTTTTATTTACCAAATACAACAGGCTTATTTCAACGAATAGAACTCATCATATTGTTTTTCTTTTTTGCTATACTTTAAAATGATATATAGATACTTTATTCTTTTAAATTATATTTCTTTACATATAATCTAAAACCTTTTTATTACTTTTGTGGTAAATATTCAATATGAGGACATTTTTGATATTTACCTGAAATGCTTTTCCTACTATCATATATTATATTGCTGAGGAACATTTTTTATTTTCTTATTTCAGGTCTTTCATAGGGATTTATGCCTTACCACTCTCATATTGATAATTTGATTTAGTAATTTCCATTGGACTAAACCTCCTTATCTTTATTTAAAACTCCACATTCTTTTCATTCATTATTTTTTCCTTGGTACTTTATCATTACTTTCTGTTTATCTTGTATTCTCCGTACACTTAAAACTTTTATAATGATTTATCTTTTGTACCTTGTAGCCATCTTCAAAATTGATTTCTCGTCTCTAATTTTGAAATGGATATGAAATAATGTTTTGTAAAAGATGTTTTGTTTTTTGTTGATTTTATAATACTACTTCCTCAGCAATTTGTCAATATCTTTTTTAATATTTTTTATCTTTTTTTATAACATTATTTTTTTCTTCTTTTTAAACTGTAAATTGTATATTTATTTCAGAATTATATAGACAATTTATAATAATTAATCAGACATCCTTGAAGCAAAATCGTACGCTCATCCTGTGTCATCTCACCTAATCTTAAAGTAAAAGGTAAAAGTCCGTCTTTTACAACATAAGCTGTAAGCTCGCTCTTACCTTCTTTTACAGCTTCCTGTATATTTGGAATGTAAAGATAATCCCCTTTGGCAAAGGGCAGCTGCTCTTCTGTAAATAAAAACGGAAGCATACCCCAGTTTATCAGATTGGAACGATATCTTTTTGTGGCATACTCTCTGGCAATATTCGCCCAGCCTCCCAATACCTTCTGGCAGGATGCTGCCTGCTCTCTGGCTGAGCCGTCTCCCGGCTTTTCTGCAAAAATCGTACTTCCGATACCTGTATTTTCCCAGCTCATTGCTGCAAACTCTGCCTGTATCTGCTCTTTCATCTGACAAAGCCCGGACACCTTCTCTTCCGGAATTTCTCCCTGCTCTCTGGCTGTTTCTCCTTTTTGAATATCCTTTGCCAGCCCCACATAATCCGGCGCTTTTCTGGATAATGCAAATTCCGCCAGTCTTATAGGGTTGGAACGGAAAGAAGAAGTCTCTCCCGAAGGAATTAATTCATCCGTGGTAGTAACAGGGTCATGAATTTCTGCAGTTACCTGCAACAACAGGTTTTCAGGAAGCTTTGGCATCTTTGGCCAGTCTTTAATATTCGGTCCAAATTGAATTTCCACATCCGGCTCTGCTACACCCTTGCTGTCAAAAACTCTGTTCTCATAAATAGAACCGTCAAAGAAATACGTTGGTTTTCTATACGTTCCTTCGTACTCGGTTGCCGCTGTCAGACATCCTTTATTGGCTGCCGTTGCTGCAATAGAACGGGCATCCATCAACGCCACAGAAGAAATTTGTCCTTCCTGTAATTTCGAGCCTTCACGATTTGGGAAATTTCTGGTAGAATGGCGGATACTTAGCGCATTATTCGCCGGTGTATCTCCTGCACCGAAGCAAGGTCCGCAAAATGCGGTTTTTACAATAGCACCTGTCTGCATCAAATCTGCCAATACGCCGTTCTTTGCCAATTCCATATAAATCGGCGTACTTGCCGGATAAATACTCAGTGAAAATTCATCTGCGCCAATGCTTTTTCCTTTCAAAATATCTGCCGCATCACAAATATTTTCAAATCCGCCTCCTGCACAACCTGCAATAATTCCCTGTTCTACATATAGTTTTCCATTTCTTACTTTGTCCTTTAAGGTATAGGAAACATTTTCGCCGAGACTGACCTTTGCCTTTTTCTCCACTTCATCTAAAATATCCATTAGGTTTTTATTCAATTCCTCTATGGTATAAGTATTTGCCGGATGGAAAGGCATGGCAATCATAGGGCGGATTTCTGATAAGTTTACATAAACCATTCCGTCATAATAAGCCGTTGTCTTCGGCTGAAGCTCTTTGTAATCCTGTGCTCTGCCGTGTATCTCATAAAATTCCTTTACTTTGCTGTCTGTCTGCCAGATAGAGGATAAACAGGTGGTTTCCGTAGTCATAACATCAATGCCAATTCGATAGTCCACACTTAGTTTTCCTATTCCCGGCCCTACAAATTCCATTACTTTATTTTTCACATAGCCGGAAGAAAAAACAGCTCCGATAATTGCCAATGCAATATCCTGAGGACCTACACCGAAAGCCGGCTCTCCGGTAAGATAAACGCCCACCACATCAGGATAGGGGATATCATAAGTTTTTCCTAAAAGCTGTTTTACAAGCTCCGGACCTCCCTCACCCATAGCCATAGTACCTAAAGCGCCGTATCTGGTATGGCTGTCAGAGCCTAATATCATTTTTCCGCTCTCTGCCAGCATTTCTCTTGCATATTGGTGGATAACAGCCTGATGAGGCGGTACATAAACGCCCCCGTACTTCTTTGCGCTGCTTAATCCGAATACATGGTCATCCTCGTTAATGGTTCCGCCCACTGCACACAGAGAATTGTGACAATTTGTAAGTACATAAGGAACTGGAAATCTCTCCAGTCCGGAAGCTCTCGCTGTCTGTATGATACCTACAAAAGTAATATCATGAGATGTTAATTTATCAAATTTCAACTTCAGGAAATCCATATTTTCAGAAGTATTGTGATTTTTCAAAATGGAATAGGCAATTGTATTTTTCTTTGCTTCCTGTTTGCTCAAATGAAATTTTTGCTCCAGTCCCGTCTCGTCGCTTACAGGTTCCTGCCCTTCTGTCAGCCATGCGCCGTTTTTATATAATTTAATCATAGCAGCTCCTCCATTCTTTATGTCGTGAATTTCCTTCCATTATAAATTTTATCGTGGTAAATTGCAAGCACTTTATCATGCTAATTCAAAAAACACCCCAGCTATGAGATTTTTTATTCTCTCATTGCCGGAGTGTTTTCTTAAGCTAAGATTAATCTTGTTTTTTCATAAATTCCATATAACTGGAAACCATGAGTGCAATTTTAAAGGTCAGGGCATCGTCAAATACACGGATATCAAGTCCTGTACTTTTCTGAATTTTCTCTAATCGGTAAACCAGCGTATTTCTGTGAAGGAAAAGCTGTCTTGACGTTTCTGAAATATTCAGGTTATTATCAAAGAACTTATTGATTGTATTCAAAGTTTCTTCGTCTAAAGACTCCGGAAGCTTTCCTCCAAATACTTCCTTCATAAACATTTCGCAAAGCGGCATTGGAAGCTGATAAATCAGACGTCCAATTCCCAGATTGTTATATCCTACAATATTTTTCCCTACATAGAAAATTTTTCCTACGTCCAGAGCCATCTTTGCCTCTTTATAAGAACGGGATACATCCTTAATTTCATGGATAATATTTCCGTAAGATACACGAACCTGAGACATGGCCTCTGCATTCAGCATATCTACAATCATTTTCGCAATATTTTCAATTTCTTCATATCCGTCATTTTCTTCCAGACTGCGAACAATAATAATATTTTTCTCATCAATAGCCGTAATGAAATCATTATTTCTGGAAATAAATAAGTTCTTCAGAATTTCAATGGAGTCCTGATCCTTTTCATTCTTTGTTTCCACCAGAAGTACAACACGCTTTGCTTCTACTGCGATATGAAGCTTTTTCGCTCTGTTGTATACATCAACCAAAAGCAGATTATCCAAAATTAAATTCTGAATAAAGTTGGATTTATCAAAGCGTTCTTTATATGCCACAATCAAATTCTGGATTTGCGCTACGGCAACACGTCCAATCATATAAGCATCTTCGTTTCCGCCTTTTGCAACTAATACATACTCTACGGTCTGGTTATCGTAAATTTTGAAGAAATGATAACCTTTCATCACCTGACTGTCAGCCATAGACTCGGCAAAACTTCTCACATCCCCGAAGTCCTCGTTTTCAATGGCAAATGTAGTAGAATTCACCTTTCCGTCTATGTCCATAACACACAAATCAATTCTGGTAATTGCTCTAAGCTCGTCTAATGTTTTTTGTATTATCTGACTTGATATCATAATCATTCTCCTTTTGATATTTACCCGAGATTTTCTACAACAATAATAACTGATTTTTTTTTAATTATCAATATAGATACCAAGAATTCTTCGAAAGAAAAGAATTCCCGTCTGGAATACCAGACGGGAAATATAATTTTTATTCTTAGTTTGTGATAACCTGTTCTGTTTCTTTATCGAATACATGAACTTTTTCCATATCAAGAGCAAATTTAACAGTATCACCTGTTCTTGCTGTTGTACGTGGGTTAACTCTTGCTGTCATTGGGAAGCCTTCTGTATCAAAGTACAGATATACTTCAGCACCTAATAATTCGTATACTGTAATTTTACCTTCTACGATACTATTTGGGAATGCCTGAATACGAGCTTCATCATCGTATACATGTTCCGGACGAATACCCATAACAACTGTTTTTCCATCGTATCCACCATCGATAAGAGCTTTTTTCTTAGAAGCCGGTACCTGAAGTACAGTATTTCCAATCTGTAAGTATACTTCATCGCCTTTTACTTTTACAGTTGCATCTAAGAAGTTCATCTGTGGAGAACCGATAAATCCTGCAACAAATAAGTTAGTTGGTGCATTGTATAATGTCTGAGGTGTATCTACCTGCTGTACAACACCATCTTTCATAACAACAATTCTTGTACCTAATGTCATAGCTTCTGTCTGGTCATGTGTTACGTAGATGATTGTAGCGCCTAATCTTTCATGTAATTTAGAAATTTCAGTACGCATCTGAACACGAAGTTTTGCATCCAAGTTTGACAGAGGCTCGTCCATTAAGAATACTTTAGGTTCACGCACGATAGCACGTCCCATAGCAACACGCTGTCTCTGACCACCGGAAAGAGCTTTCGGTTTACGGTCTAATAATTTTTCAAGGTCAAGAATTTTAGCTGCTTCTTTAACCATTTTATCAATCTGATCTTTTGGAACTTTTCTTAATTTAAGACCAAAAGCCATGTTATCATAAACTGTCATGTGTGGGTACAGAGCGTAGTTCTGGAATACCATTGCAATATCTCTGTCTTTTGGTTCTACATCATTTACAACTTTATCGCCGATTTTTAATGTACCGCCGGAAATTTCTTCCAGACCTGCAATCATACGAAGTGTTGTAGATTTACCACAACCTGAAGGACCTACAAAGATGATAAATTCTTTATCTGCAATTTCAAGGTTAAAATCTTTTACTGCTTCAAATCCGTTTGGATAAGTTTTGTTAATATGCTGTAATGATAAACTTGCCATTTCTCATTTTCCTCCTAGACGATATGTAAATATCCGTTTTTTGCTTTTTGAACTGTGTTTAGTATACAGCTATCTTGTTTTTTTTTCCATAGTTCAAATGCCCAAATATTTTTCCAACTCTTTGTAAGCCTAGACAATGCCAATAGCATTACTGGCATTTTGACATATTTTTCTGAATTACATAAGCAATCTGCACAATTCCGCCCGTACCCCTCTTTACACAAGCCTTTCTCTTACTTATAATAATGGCTATATAAAACGAAAACAGAAAGGATACGCACATGTTTCGATTAATGGGAAGCATTTATAAAGATACACATATATTAAAAAGTACGGTTATATGCGATGATACCAAGGACAGCCGGACTCAAAAGGTCTTTCATTCTCTGGACAGCATCTGCCATAAATTCGATTTGCCGTCTCCTATATGGCTGGACGCCAATGTTAAGGATTTTCAGAAGTTTTCCAAAGTACGTTTTTCTCAGGATAACTTTATTGAAATTCTGGATTTTGATTATTTTGAAATTCAGATTATTGAAGAAGATTAAAAATGGGATTGTTGCTTTAAATTTTAAAGTAACAATCCCGTTTTCTCAATTATAATCTTTCTAATAATTCTTTTCTTCTTTCTTCATATCCCGGTTTTCCCAAGAGCGCAAACATATTCTTTTTATAGCTTTCTACACCCGGTTGGTCAAATGGATTTACTCCTGTCAAGTAACCGCTAATACCGCAGGCAAACTCAAAGAAATAGAAGAGCTGTCCTAAATAGAACTCATTCTGCTGTGGAATTTTCACCATAAGATTTGGTGTATTTCCATCTGTATGGGCAAGAATAGTTCCATTCATAGCGCTTTTATTTACAAAGTCCATTCCTTTTCCTGCCAAATAATTTAATCCATCTAAATCACTTTCAGCCTCTTTGATAATCACATCTTCTTTTGCCTCTTCAATTTCAAGGACTGTTTCAAACATAATTCTGGAGCCGTCCTGAATGAACTGTCCAAGAGAATGTAAATCAGTAGTAAGATCTACAGATGCAGGATAAATACCTTTCTGATCTTTTCCTTCACTCTCTGCATATAACTGTTTCCACCATTCAGCAACATAATGCAATGTTGGTTCATAATTTGCAAGGATTTCTACTGCTTTTCCTTTTCTATGAAGAATATTACGAACTGCCGCATATTTTAAAGCATCATTTTCTGCATAAGAAGTATTTAATGCCAATTCTCTTCCTGATGCAGCACCTTCCATAAGTGCATCAATGGAAACACCGCTTACTGCGATTGGCAAAAGTCCTACTGCCGTAAGTACAGAGAAACGTCCTCCTACATCATCAGGTACAACAAATGTCTCGTATCCTTCTTCTGTTGCCAGAGTTTTCAGCGCTCCTCTTTCTTTATCGGTAGTTGCGTAAATTCTCTTTGCCGCTTCTTCTTTTCCGTACTTTTCTTCAATCATTTCTTTGAAAATACGGAAAGCAATCGCAGGCTCAGTCGTTGTTCCTGATTTTGAAATAACATTAATGGAGAAATCTCTGTCACCGATTACTTCAGCTAAACCTTTTACATAAGCTCCGCTGATGTTATTTCCTACATAATAGATTTCAGGTGTTTTTCTGTCTTCTTTTCTCAGATTGTTATAAAATGGGTGTCCCAAAAAGTCAATGGCTGCTCTGGCTCCTAAATAAGAACCTCCAATACCGATTACAAGAAGTACGTCAGAGTCATTCTTAATTTTATCTGCCGCCTTTTTAATTCTATCAAATTCTTCTTTATCATAATTAACAGGAAGATCAATCCAGCCAAGGAAATCGTTTCCCAGACCTGTTCTGGACACAAGCACCTCTTTTGCTGTCTCTACCATTTTCTCCATTGCTGCTACTTCTTCTTCACGAACAACGTTTACTGCTTTTGAATAGTCAAATGTAATTTTATTTTCCATCTTTATTTTCTCCTTTGACTTTTATTTGCATGATACTTCTTTAGTTTAGCAAATCCCTCTTATTTTATCAAGTTCATCTCCAAGAATTTCTATACAGGATTTTCTGTCTCTTTTATTACAATTCCCAATCTTTTCGCCAAACTGACAGCCTGTGCCAAATGAACCTTTACTCCCTTTAACTCCTCCATGGTATCTGAAATGCTTATTTCTTCTATATCACATGTGGAAAAGTCTATATCTTTTAAGGAAGTTCTGAAAAAATTCACTTTACGAAAACACACGTTGTCCACCCAGAGATTTACAAACCGACATGTGTCAAATTCAGCTTCTGTAAAATCCGCATCCTGCATTTTTACAAAACTAATATGAGCCGTACCAAATCCCGTTTCTTTAAAGTTACATTCCGAAAAGGTAACATGATTTATTCTGCTGCCATAAAAATCAGCGCCTACTGCTTTACAATTCTGAAAGGAACAGCATTTAAAATAGGTATCGCTGAAATTTGAATTTGAAAAATCGCAGTCTACAAATTGCACATTTATAAAAGAAGCCTCTGAAAAATCACAGCCCGTAAATCTACATCCTTTAAAAACAGTCTGTTTAAACTCTAAATGTGACCCATGAATTTTCGTAAGAAATATATTTTCAAATAATCGATTTACTATTTCATACTCTTGCTCGGCACTTTCTTCTAAGATACTTTTCGCATCTCCTACAAGCACTAATTCTTTCGGTATTACTGATGGTTTTAGTTCTCTTTTGCTCATTACTTTTCTTGTCCTAATGTAATTGGACGTCCTTTCTTTCTATTTTTCCCTATGCTCCTGTTGATGTAAATATTTTTCTCTGGTAGCAAGTCCTCCTCGAATATGGCGCTCTGATTTATTTATATCAAGCACTTTTCTTGCCTTGTGTGCCAGAGCAGGATTAAGTTGCTGCAATCGTTCTGTTACATCTTTATGTACCGTACTCTTACTTACTCCAAATTTTTTCGCAGTCTGCCTTACTGTTGCCTTTTCTTCAATAATATAATTGGCTATTTCAATTGCCCTTTCTTCAATATATTCTTTCAAGGATAAGCCTCCGAAGACGCTGTTTTTACAATGTATGTCTTCGGTTTATACAATATACCATGTGCTTAAAAAGGAAACTCGCTCAAGGGCTAAATGGTATTTTATACTTTACTCCACATCACTTTCTTTTGCAAGTATTGCTGAATATTCAATTTTTGTTAATCATATACATTTTCTAGGAATTCACATAGATAATATAACTATGTGTAATCTATTTAACCGCTGCCACCGACAGAGTAAATACATTTTTTCAGCAATTTAATAATCCGGATACTACAGAATAAATAAAAAATGAAAAAAATGGTAGAAAATGTCGTATTTAAACATCTTCTACCATTTTTCACTGCGGATAACAGGACTTGAACCTGCACGTCATGGACACCAGAACCTAAATCTGGCGCGTCTGCCAATTCCGCCATATCCGCAAATCTATATTGTTTTAAAAAAATAACCAAGGTTTTTGACCTTGGCTGTTTTAAACAGTGAAGCATCGGGGATTCGAACCCCGGACAACTTGATTAAAAGTCAAGTGCTCTACCGACTGAGCTAATGCTCCGTAATATTATAAAACTGGGCTAGCTGGATTCGAACCAGCGAGTGCAGGAGTCAAAGTCCTGTGCCTTACCGCTTGGCGATAGCCCAAGACCGCCTTACGGCTAGGGTGGATAAAGGGATTCGAACCCTTGGCCTCCAGAGCCACAATCTGGCGCGCTAACCAACTGCGCTATACCCACCATATTGAGATGAGTAAGACAAGGTCTTACTTAAAAAATATTACTACCTCCTGCATAATGACAAGAAATAGTAACATCAAATGTGCTCGAAGGGATTCGAACCCCCGACCCACGGCTTAGAAGGCCGTTGCTCTATCCAGCT
>ERZ791834.258-NODE-258-length-44371-cov-4.17777_pt1 | contig 44371 bp, 49 predicted proteins | sample MGYA00510293_ERZ791834 | MGnify/ENA primary metagenome ERZ791834 (study PRJEB30046, sample SAMN00715253) | human gut metagenome | study: EMG produced TPA metagenomics assembly of the A metagenome-wide association study of gut microbiota in type 2...
TAGTTTTTCCTCGGGTTCTGTTTGTGTGGTTACTTACAGTTTACACCAATGAAACACTATGAGTTTTTTTGTTGCACTATATTTTACAATTTATCATCTAAAAAAATATGTTAGATATAATTCAAAAGAGATTAATATTTCAAAGACTAACATAGAAGATATTAGGCATTTGGATATTGACGACTTTGATATTCAATATATTGTTACAACTAAAAAAACTAGCCAAGGGCTATATTCAATTTTAAAAGTAGTATGCTTTCTAGAAGTAAAAGGATATGGAAGATACGGTTATGAAATCGATAATGGGGAAACTTGGCTCAATGTTCATATCATCTACAAATTGGATAGCGGCATAAAGGGATTCAAAATTGTTAAGGTTGAAGATACTGATAATAAGGTGGAGTTTAAATCTGAGTTCACGGATAATTTTGTACCAATTATCTCTTCAGGTATGCTGGAAACTGTATCCGAACAAATATTAAAGACTTATCAACCTTTGGTGCTTGAAGCACCTCGCGCTTTAGACGTGAGCAAGCTATTGTCACTTCTTGACGTTAAGTTAATTGAAAAGAAACTTTCGAAGGATAATAGTGTTTTAGGTGAAATAGTTTTCAAAGACATGAAAATTAGTGTTTTTGAAGAAAGTGACCAGCCTCGTTCGCTTGATGTTTCTAAAGGTACAATTGTTGTCGATCCAGCGATAAAAGACCTAAGGAATTTAGGTAGCTATAATAATACGGTTGTTCATGAGCTTGTTCACTGGATATTGCATAGAAACTATCAGGAATGTCGGATGATAGTTGATAGTAACGCTAATACATCTTTTATTGATGCTAATTCTGAGTATACAGCGTTGAAGTGGACCGATACAGAATGGATGGAGTGGCACGCTAATAGTATAGCACCTCGTTTATTAATGCCTAAAAAGACAACAAAACAGAAAGTTAATGAGCTGTTCACAGAATATTCGCTAAAGTATTCAGAGGATTTGAAGCCTAATATGTTTGAACAGGTTATTGATGATATTGCTGATTTTTTCCAAGTATCTAGGCTTGCAGCTAAAATTAGACTTCAACAGTTAGGTTATAAAGAATTTGAGGGAATCTACAATTTTGTGGGAAATCAGTATTTACGTAGCTATTCTTTTGAATTGAAGGCTCTTGCATCGAATCAGACCTTCACAATTTCATTTTCGAATGCATGTCTATTAAATTGGAAAAATGAGAGATTTCGTGAAATAATGGATGCGAATCAATATGTCTATGTAGATTCTCATTTTTGCTTGAATAACTCTAAGTATGTAAATATGATAGAGTTTGGTATTTATGAAATGACGGATTATGCATATGAACATATGGATGAATGTTGCTTAGTATTTGATATCTTCTACAAGTCTGATCGAAAAAAGGATATCTCTATTACAACTTTCAATGATTACATCATGTATCGAGGAAAAGCTGCTGTTGAAATAGAGGTCGATTTTTCCGACTATCTAACGATAGTTAATGGAACAATTGAAATTCAAAATGGTGAAATATTTAAGGAACTGGCTAAGATAAAGGAAGAATTACCTGGCTCGTTTCCTAAAACCCTCGTTTTTCATAGAACGAGAAAGAAACTCACTCAAGAAAATCTAGAAGAACTTTCCTATATCAGTGTTGCTACGATTCGTAGATTGGAAACCACTCATGAAGCAAAGAGAAGTATTGAAACGATGATGGCTTTATCGCTTGGAATGAAATTATATCCAGACTTAAGTTTCGATTTGATTAATAAGAGTGGGACATCATTCAGAGATGAAATGCCTACCCATTCTGCATACAAAATGGTGCTAAGAAATTTTTACCATTTGGGAACTGATAAGTGCAATAGCTGGCTCATTGAAATGGGGATACCAGGTTTTTTGAAAAAAGAAGAGAAAAAATAAGTTTCTACCGCTCAAATTTTGAGCGGTCTTTTTTTATTGTCAAATATGTTTTTTGTGTAGATTTGTGCTTTAAATTGGGTTATTTCCCCTCTAAAACCGGTCAATTTCTGGTCTGTCAAGTTACTAATACTAAAGCTATACTAATATCATAGAATTAGTTGTCCAGTATATGACAGTAAACTATACCTTGCCACCTTCCAAAATCCTTGGCTCTGATCAAGCATAACATAAACGAGGATTTTGAAAGATTACCGTCAGATTTTTTATGTTGCTGACTACATTAACGGAGGAAACTCTAAATGTGGTTATTTAGCTATTATCTGAATACGTTGGCAGTTTGCTCCGTTATAGAAATTAACGGAGACAAGAAATGTCAACTTATGTCAAACTACGCCAATTTTGTGAAACGCAAACAAACTCTACTCAATATCCATTTGTTGAAGGGCAGGTATTAGCCCCAATGCTAGTCTGGGACTATCAAATGATACTGGATATGAACCTCAAACGAGAAACGTTGAAGACCTTCAATTATGGAGGTCATAAGGTACAAGTAGCCTTTTTCCCTGTTGATGAAACAGAACAAGAAATTTCAATACAGTGCTATTATAGGGATGTTAACGAGTACCTATCAGATTATCGAAATGATAATCGAAAATTCCAGCTTTCCTTTGTTTCTTTTGAAGCATTGACTGAAATTGCAACAGAGGATGGAGTAATGTGCCTGGATGTTCCAGATGATATCTCCGATTTTGAATCCTTTCTTGTGAATGAAGAGTTTAAGTCATTTATCCTTGAGTTAGATAAGGCTGATGAACGTTTCGGTAAAATATTAGAAATGCTTAGTATAGGCCATACCAAAAATGAAGTCATTGAAAGTCTAGATTTGAAAAAATCGCAAGGCTATCACCTAATAAAGAAGGCTTTAGAAGCACTAGAAATCTTTTATAAATAATGGTTATAGAAAGCAGTTCCTCCAACATGTAAAGGAACTGCTTTTTTAGTCTTTCTGATAGAAGTCACATTCATACCCATCTGCTCGGAGATTTATATTCTTCATCCAGTCTGGAGTATTCGCCATACGGTTGGCAATATCATCGACTGCCTGCTCTGGCTTCGCTTCAAGGATAACTTCATCATGGACATGACCGACAATCTTTTCATTGCCTAAAAATCGCATGGCATAGGCTAATAAATCACGACTGATGGCCTGGGCTATATTTTCGACAAATTTTGGACCATAACTTTCAATGCGATCCCATTTCTTGCCTGTTACAAGCCCCTCATATGTGACTGATTCACCACCAAATTGGTTCTCTCCCATCCTAGGTTTGACATAGGACAAGCGACGACCAGATGGTAGAGTGATGAATAACAAGCCACTCTTAACCTCAAAGGTAATCCCATGGGTAGATGTCTTGATTCTCTGTTTAACGGTTGTTTTTACTGCTTTGTCTACATCCCACCAGAATAAAACTATGTTGGGATTAGACTGCCTCCATGCATCCACAAGAGGTTGGAGTTCTTCCTCATCCAATCCCATTTCAAGAGCACCCATAGCTTTTAAAGCACCAACTGAACCACCATAGCCAAGAGCCAACTCTGAGATTTTACCTTTTTGACGTAAATGGCTATTGACTCCGTGTTTCTCCACAGGTACATGGAACATTTTGCTGGCGCTGGCACAGTAGATATCTTCGCCACGCTCAAAGACTTTACTGCGCCAAGTCTCACCTGCAAGGTGGGAGAGTACACGCGCTTCAATAGCAGAGAAGTCACAGACAATGAATTTCCTATCTTCATCGGGGATGAAAGCTGTACGGATTAACTGTGAAAGGGTGTCCTGAGTATCATAGAGTAATTCAGCTGTCTCTAGGTCTCCAATTTTAAAGAGTGTTCTTGCTTCCTCTAGGTCACTCAAATGGTTCTGGGGTAGGTTTTGAAGTTGAACCAATCGGCCAGCCCAACGTCCAGTTCGGTTTGCTCCGTAGAACTGAAACATTCCTCTTGCACGTCCGTCCTTACAGATACAGTTCATCATGGCTTGATATTTAGAGACACTTGATTTAGCTGCCTTCTGACGAAGCCTAAGCACCCTAGCAGTCGTTTCATCCACGGTTTTTAGAAGGTCGTTAACGGCTTTCTTATCAAGCGAGTCAGTTGTAACACCATGTTCACGTAACCAGCCAATCATTTGTTGAACAGAGTTTGGATTGTCCAGTCCAGTCAGTTGTTTGAGTTCTGTTTTGATGTTGTCTTTACTGACTCGGTCAATCTCAAGAGCAGCTTCAACGAAGGCTCTGTCAATCTTGATACCTCTGTCGTTGATGATTTGGTCTTGATGATATTCTGCCCAGACAAAGTCAGGCACAGGAAATTTTTTCAGTTTGTCCTTGATAGATAACTCAACCTCTACATCACGTTTATTATATAGGATGAAATCACTCCATTTATCTGGTGCGTGATGAGGAGAATTACGAGTCCGACCTCCATTGACCTTAGTTGGTGGACAGGGCAAGCAGAAGTAGCGAATTAGGTCTTTTCCTGATGTGAGTTTTTGTTTATCTAATCCAAGGATACTACCGACTCCTTCTAGGGATAATGGCAACCCCATATAGGCCGACCAAATCATGCTGCACCGCCATGAGGTGGGAGAGAGGAAATACTCAGTCATTAACTCTGGGTGGTGTTTATTGAGCCAATTAGTGAAACAGACACGTTCAAAGTTGGCATTGTAAGCCCATTTGATAACGTCATCAGATACAATGGCATCAATGATATCTTTAGGTAAGTCTTCCTTAGTTAAATCATAAACTGTTACGGAGCCATTGTCGGCAGAAATCGCAACAAGTAAGATTTCAAAAGAATCATCTTCTGCGTAGCGATAGACACCTGACTTTCGTAAATCAACTTCTGAGTAGGTTTCAATATCAATGGATAGTTCTTTCATAGGTATATTCCTCCAAAATAAGGGCGATGATATAAACCACCACCCAAGTTATTATTTATGAGATTTATCTTTTCGTGATTTTCGTCTTTCTTTAATGTTGCCAATTGTGTCCGTGATAATGGTGAGCAACATCCCGCAGGTGTAGCCGAGTAACATGCTAAAACACATCTGCAACATAAAGTGTTCGTATTCGGTCATTCTTTTTTCCTCCTCTTTATTATTTAAACCATTTCACATTTGGAAATAAGTGATGTAGTGCCATTTTAGAAATATCCACAAACCATTTAACTAAGGTAATCCAAGCGTAAGCCCAGATAGAAAATAAGATAGTCGCAACTGTTGCTTCGGAGATCAAATTTATCAAGTTATTTATTGTTGTCATTGTTTACCTCTTTTAAAATGAAATAGCAGGTGGGAAGTGAGTCCCACCCACTAAGCTAAATTAGTTCAAAAAATCATCATCATCTTCAGTCGCAAAGTCGTCCTCTGCACGAGTACGTCCACCGAGTGGCTCACCGTCACGCAACTTTTGAAGGTTGTTCAACCCACAAGCAATCCCCTTATTACCATTGGAGTTGAAGGCGTAGAAGGAGATGGATGCGCGACCATAGATACCAGAGTAGAGTTCTGCGGTATCAATAATTTCTTGGCGATTGGCATCGACTACACCTGGTTTATGTGGGGAGTTGGCATTCACGAAGTAGGCATTTTGATATGCCGCATCATCTGGACGTTCTAAGTCGCCATCACGGAGTGGTGTCTTAATCACAGAGAGAGCTGGAACAGTTTTGCCATTGCCTTTGAGTTTAGATTCCCCCTCTTTATAGGCAAGTTCAATAGCTGCGTGGATTTTATCAATAGTAGCCGTATCATCTTTTGGAATGATAAGTGACACACTATACTTAGGCGTACCACCATTGATTGATTTCGGTTCATTGGCATTCAAGTAGCTGAAGCGTGTATTTGGACCAGTGATTACTTTAGTTGTTTGTACAGTTATTGTCATTCTTTAATCCTCTTTAAAATCATTTGTAGTTAGGTTCATTTCTTGACGGCTGTCGTCAATTGGAACGAGTTGCGGTTTACCGCTTGGTTTGAAGATAAGACCACCAAGCAGGCTATTGAATTGTTTCTTGCCAAGGAGTTTAGTCATGGCAGTGATGGTTAGAAGTTTCTTCTCGTAAGGGTCAAGTCCGATGTCGAGGACAGCTTGAGCGACCTTACTTTCATCAGTAAACTTCCGAGTGGAGCGTCCTTCTACCAGTTTGTAGCCTGGTATGGTGCGTCCTGATGTCGCCTCTTCAAAGGCATAGGCTTTGACATCGTTGGCCCAGCTAGTGAGCTGGTCAATCTTAGGTAGAATTTCTGCGATGTCTTGTGCGTCAAGTGTGCTTGGGTCTGCGAATTCCATTCTAGCAAGTGCGAGATTGTCCTCTGCTCGCTTACGGCAGACAGCCTTGAGTTTACAGAACTGACAGTGTTTACCAGACTGCATTTCTCCCTGTCCTTCATAGGCGAGTTGAGCTTTTGGTGCAAGTTCCTTTTCAGCCCACTCTAGGAGGTCTTCTTTGGTCATTTCAAAGGTTGAAATGTTGTCACGTCTAGGTTGGAAGATGGTCATGGTGATGAACTCAATCTCATAGAGTTCCTCAAACATGTCCAAAGCCCCCAAGGCGTAGCACATCATCTGTGCGTTATGTTCGGCTGAGACAAGGACACCTAAACCGTGCTTGTAGTCAATCACTTGTAGAAGTCCGTCTGCGACAATCACACAGTCTCCTGTTCCAAATCCATCAGGTATCCATCTGGCAAAGTTGAGCCGTTGCTCAATTAGAACCAGTGGGTCTGGTGAGCGTGACTTGGCGATTTCAATCTGACCTAAGACATAGTTCCGATATTCCTCGGCACATTCTTGCATTTCATCAGAGTAGTATTCTAGACTCGCAGTCGGATCACGCGCCTTTCTGCCGAGTGCCTTCTCTACAAGATAAGCACATAGCTCGTGGGCATCCGTTCCTTCTTGGGCAAAGGTACTTGTCTGATCAGGGATGTTTTCTGTTAGTCGCACACTGGGTGGACAAGCTATCCACCGACTGGCAGAAGATGCTGATAGTAGAGCATGGCTAGTCATTACCAATACCTCCAGCCTCTTCAATGACAGCACCGTAGTGTTTCTCATCTAAGGTAGACAGCGATTCAGCACCGTAGGCTTTAAGAAGAGCTTTGACTTCCTCCTTGAAACCGTCTGCTGCTTTTCTAGCTAGAATCTTGCGGACATCTTCCTTGGTAAAGGTTGGTACTGGTTGTTTTTCTTCTACTTGACTTTCCTTTGGACTGAGCAAGTCTTGAATGTCAAAACGGATGGTTTGATTACGTTCTGTGATTTCAAGAATGTTGCGGTTGTTTTGTTCTAGCTCTGCAAGCAGACTAGCGATTTTCTTCATGTGACTCATGGTTGTCTTCCTCCTTGATTTTGGTAGCGAGTCGTTTTGATATGATGCTGATGGCGATTAAGGTATCAGCCAATTCTTCATCATGGGTAACAGTTGTTGGTTTGTCAGTCATTTATGTGACCTCCTCTGTTTTTCTAAGAGAACCTCTCTCTACCTTACTAAGTAAGATTGAGAGGAGTTTTTCCGCTTTTGAAGCAACTTTTTCAAATTTTTTTATTTCAGCGGTTTTTTTATCCCTTACACCTTACTAAGTAACCGTGAGGATAATTTTTCCGCTTTTTGGACAAAAAAATTCAAAAAAATTTTATTCAGCACAACTTATCACCTAAGACAAAAAGTAATCTTCCTCGGTATATAAAGGAAGATTATTTTTTTTGAAAAAATTATCGATTTGAGCGGAAAATCTGTCACCAACTCTACTTAGTAAGGTAGGAGGGGAAACTCTCAAACCATAACTAAAAATGGAGGAATCAAATGCAATTAACATTATTTACCTCTGGACAGACTGGAAATCAGACAACCACAGTCTACCCAAATCAAGTCATTGTGACTGATGAACAGACTTTAATCCAAGCAGTCCAGTTTGACCATGTAGCTGCGAGATATCAAAACAACACGCGCTCCACCACAAACTTTCTTCAATCGGATGTTGTGGTCATGGATATTGATAATGACCACACAGAAAATCCAGATGAGTGGGTTACGGCAGAGATGCTGGAAGAACTTTTTGATGATTACCAGTTTGCCTTGGCAACTAGTCGTAATCATATGCTTATTAAAGGAACAAAGGCAGCACGGCCAAAATTTCACATCTATTTTCCTATTGAATCAATCACTGATTCTCAAGTCTATGTGGTACTCAAGGAGGAACTAGTCAACCGATATGGTTTCTTTGATGTTAACGCCAAGGATGCAGCGCGGTTCTTCTTTGGGAATCCGCAAGCAGAAGTTGTTTGGCATGATTCATGGCTAACCATTGATGACATCTTATCTAATGGTTCTGTTGATGAAGAAGAGGATTTTGATGCAGACCTCTACAAACCACCGACTGGGCCGATTACCCAAGGTAGTCGCAATAACACCATGTCCGTGTTTGCAGCTAAAATTCTTAAACGACTCGGTGTTACTCAAGAAGCTAGAGCAGGATTTGATGAACAAGCTGAAAAGTGTGAACCACCGTTGGATAAAGCGGAGTTAGATACCATCTGGGGAAGTGCAGTACGTTTTTACAATAAAACCATTAAAAGTTCTGAAGATTATGTTTCACCAGAACAGTTTAATCGAGAAACACTGAGACCAGATGACTACTCCGATGTCGGTGAAGCAGGAGTAATGGCTCGTGAGTATTGTGACAAATTAGCTTATACCAATGCGACAGATTATCTCTATTACGATGGAACGCATTGGCGTGAGAATAAGCAGTTGGCTCTAGGAGCTGTGGTCAGTTTTACTGATGAACAACTAGCTGAGGCGGAAAAGACCTTGGTGACAACAGAAAAGAGTCTTATGTCAACTGGTATCGATGAATTACTTGTGAAGGCTGGAGGCAAACGTCTTGAAAAGTCTATTCAGACACCTCTTCAATTGAAGTATTTCAAAGCCTATCTTGCTGCTAAAGAGTTTCACAAATTTGTCATGAAACACCGTGATTATAAGAATTTAATGGCAGTCTACAATACCGCCAAGCCAATGCTTACTGTTGAATTATCTGAATTAGATAGTGATGACATGTTGTTGAATACTCCTGAATCCACCTTTGATTTGCGAAAAGGACTAAATGGTCAACAATCTCATAATCCTCAAGACTATATCACCAAAATGACTTCAATATCTCCTAGTGATAAAGGCCAAGGCTTATGGCAGGAAACACTGGAAACTTTCTTCTGTGGGGATCAAGAGTTAATTGATTATGTCCAACAGATTATTGGGATGGCAGCCATTGGTAAAGTTTATCAAGAACATATGGTTATTGCTTACGGTGGTGGTGCGAATGGTAAGTCTACCTTCTGGAATACTATCGCTCGTGTACTTGGAAGCTACTCAGGAAAGTTATCTGCGGATGCACTTACCATGTCCAATCGACGAAACGTAAGCCCTGAGCTTGCGGAGTTAAAAGGGAAGCGACTAGTTATTGCTTCTGAGATGGCTGAAGGTATGCGCCTTAATACTGCCGTAGTTAAACAAATTACATCAACTGATGAAATTCAAGCGGAGAAGAAGTATAAGGACCCGTTCCATTTTGTTCCTTCTCACACGTTAGTGCTATACACCAATCATCTCCCAAAAGTTGGGGCAAATGATGATGGCACTTGGCGTCGGTTGGTTGTTGTACCTTTTAATGCCAAAATCACTGCAAGGTCAGACATCAAAAACTTTGCGGATTACTTGTACGATAATGCAGCTCCAGCTATTTTGTCGTGGATTATTGAAGGTGCGCATAAAGCCATTCAAGCTAATTTTAAAACTACTGTACCAGCTGCAGTATTGAAGTCTGTCAAAGCCTATCGTGAAGCTAACGATTGGCTAGGTCATTTCTTAAATGAGTGCTGTGAAATTGACGATAGTTACACGGAGAAGTCTGGGGAACTCTATTCACAGTATCGGGCTTATTGTCTTAAAAATATGGAGTACACTCGTAGCACGACAGATTTCTACGCAGCCCTTACACAAGCAGGATACACTCGCAAGCGTACCAGTAAAGGAAATCTGATTCTTGGTCTGAAACTGACTGATGATGATAATGACTTCTTAGATTGAGTCAAAATTTAACTGACATCAAAAGAACTCGACCTAAACATCGAAGGGAGAGTGAAAAAATGTTAGTGCTGGTCATTGGAGTCTGTTATCAAAGTTTTATGTATTCATGACTAAAAAGATGTATGTATTAAGCAACATGACCAGCATTTTTAGATTTAGTGTAGGTCTATTATGGTCTTTTCTAAAAGTCTCTATAGTAAAAAATTCTATATAAAAAAGCCTATAGGGAAAGTTTAGGAAATGAGTGCCTTAGACCTACACACTATTTTTGAAGAGGTAAAAGAATGCTAGAAAAAACAATAGAACAGGACTTGGTGAAACAAGTCAAAAAACGTGGTGGGATTTGTCCTAAGTGGGTGTCACCAAGTTTTGCTGGTGTGCCAGATAGGCTCGTCTTTCTCCCTGATGGGAAGTTTGGCATGGTGGAAGTGAAGCGACCTAAAGGTAAACCACGAGCCTTACAGGTATCAAGGCATAAGCTACTCAAGAAGTTGGGTTTCACAGTCTATATCCTTGATGGGTTAGAACAGATTGGAGGAATTTTGGATGCAATTGAGTCTACATGAATATCAAGAAGTCACTAAGGACTTCATTATTGACCACCCAAATGCAGCAGTCATTCTTGATATGGGGATGGGGAAAACGGCAACCACCCTATCAGCGATAGATGAGCTAATCTACGACCTTTTTGAGGTGACAAAGGTCTTGGTTATTGCCCCACTTCGAGTTGCAAGCACAGTCTGGAGTGATGAGATTGAGCAATGGGCTGAGTTGAAACACTTACGCTATTCAAAAATTATCGGCACACCCAAACAACGGCTTGAGGCACTTCAAACTGATGCGGATATCTACATTGTCAATCGAGAAAACCTTCCATGGTTGGTAGGACAATGCCACCCCTACTTCAAATGGGACATGGTAGTGATTGATGAATTGAGTTCGTTCAAATCTTGGAAGAGCAAGCGATTCAAGGCATTCATGACCATGCGCCCATTTATGAAACGTGTCGTAGGACTAACAGGAACACCAAGTTCTAATGGATTGATGGACTTATTCGCAGAGTTCAAGGTCATTGATGGTGGGGAGCGTTTGGGCTATTTCATTACGGAGTACCGCAATCGCTACTTCCGTGAGGGATATGGTCAAGGTCATGTGGTCTATGAGTATATCCCTATGGATTTTGCGGAAGCACAAATCTATGACAAAATCTCAGACATCACCATTTCCATGAAAGCCTTGGACTACTTGGAGATGCCTGAGTTAATCACCACGCGCTATCCAGTGAAAATGACAGATAAGGAAACCAGGGTTTATAAATCCATGAGTCGTGATATGGTTCTCCCTTACTTGGAGGATGATGACATTACAGCTTCGAGTGCTGCTAGTCTTTCCCAGAAACTCTGTCAGATGGCAAACGGTGCAGTTTATTCTGATAACAAGGACACTGTGATTATCCATAACCAAAAGTTGGATGCTCTTGAGGATATTGTTGAAGCTGCCAATGGTGAACCACTCTTATTGGCTTACTGGTTTAAACATGACTATGACCGCATTGTTGAGCGACTGGAAAAATTAAAGGTCAACTTCAAAACACTCAAAGAGGATTCAGATATTCGAGACTGGAATGACGGCAAGATTACGATTGGGCTTATTCATCCAGCTAGTAGTGGTCATGGACTCAACCTCCAAAAGGGTGGACATCACTTAGTCTGGTTTAGCTTACCATGGTCACTGGAACTCTACCAACAAACCAATGCTCGCTTGTGGCGACAAGGACAAAGTTCCAAAACGGTTGTGATTCAACACATTGTGACTGAGGGTACGATTGATGAGGATATTTTAAAAGCACTAGCTGATAAGGATGATGTGCAGGAACGACTTATTGAAGCAGTTAAAGTACAGGTAGGAGGATATCTATGACGGATAAGGTTGAATATTACTTTGAGAATTACTCACACGCCAAACAGGAATTGAAGGTGTTAGAATTCCAACTGGAAAATTATAAACCAATTACGGTTGATGAAGTCATCCAGTCAATGACGTTTGAACGTAATGAAAATGAGCGTGTCACTCAGACCAAGACAAATACTCGGACAGAAAATCTTGCCTTGACATTTCGTGAAAGGACTGCTGCTGAAAATAAGGAGTATCTTGACTCTATACAAACTCGATACTTAATCTTGAAAAATGACCTTGATTTCTTTGATGTCGCCTTAGAAATGATGAATGACAATTTGAAACAATTTACGCATGATATGGTTATTTCTGGACTAGGCTGGGATGAATTGGCAAACAATTATACTATTTCACGGTCGACAGTATCCAATTGGAGAAAAAAGGCACTTGAGGAGCTTCGTCTAGTGTATCAGTTCGCTCAAAAGTCAACTGAATGGTAGAAGTGGACTAACATTGTACTCAAGTTGGACTAAGTCTGTACTGACACTAACAAATTAAAGTGCTATACTTAAGATGTCGAAAAATGTAAAGAATTCTCCAGTTATGACTGGCTATCTTTTAAACTGTACGGTAATATACACTTACAAAAAACAAAGGAGCAACTGCCATGTGGAAAGAAGGAGAATTCGACTATCAAGGCTTAACCATTTCATATGTCGCCAAGGTCTATGATGTGACGTCTGAGTTTGGTATTGACAATGGTCGAGTGGTAAAGTTGGATTTGAGAAACGGTGACCACTTAGTTGCGGACTATGACAGAGGTTGGGAAACCTATCCAGAGTCTGACCGTGATGAGGATATTTTGGAAGAATTTCTTGAATTATTCGCTTAAATGACTGGATATATATTTCCTTTAGAGGTAATATACAGTCACAAAAGGAAAAGGAGGTCAGCACCATGACCAAAGAAGAAATTTTAACCAACATCGCAAAGGAACGCATTGGAGCGGAAACTTTGGAAAGAAGAAACAGCGACAGCCTAGACTTTTACGACATCAGCGTTTGGGCATTGAAAGAAATGCTTGAAAAAGCCTACGAGGCAGGCAGACAAGCTAAATAAAACCAAAGGGTAACCCAAGAAAGGGTTGCCTTTTTTCGTGGAGGAAAACATGATTTTTACCAGTGAACAAGTATCTATGGGACACCCAGATAAGATTTGTGATCAGATTTCAGATGCTATTCTGACGGACTGCCTAAAGCATGATAAGTCCAGTCGAGTAGCCGTTGAAACCCTAATCAAGGATGACAAAGTCATCGTGGCTGGAGAGGTCACTACTAATCACAGCTATGACACAATGGCTATTGTAAAGTCAGTCCTTGAGCCACTAGGAATGTTCAAGTTTAATCTGATAGACTTGATTGGAAAACAGTCAAGTGATATCGCACAGGGCGTAGACAATGGTGGTGCTGGTGACCAAGGGTTGATGTTTGGCTATGCGACAGATGAATCCAAAGAGTTGTTGCCATTACCTTATGTCCTTGCGACCAAGGCTCTTTTGAAGTTGAAAGAGCTTAATCATCCTTTACTCGGTTTGGACGCTAAGGCTCAAGTCTCTTACGACTACGATAAGAAGCGAATCGATACCTTTTTGATTTCCACCCAACATAAGGAAGAAGCAAGTCTTGCCATGGTAACTGGAATTGTTAGTCAAGTCATGCTTGAAGTCGCAAAGGACTACAAACTCAACACCGACTTTAAGATGCTAGTCAATCCTACTGGTCGTTTTGTTCTAGGTGGTAGTTTTGCGGATGCAGGAGTGACTGGTCGTAAGATTATTGCGGATACCTATGGTGGTGTTTGTCGCCACGGAGGTGGTGCTTTCTCAGGGAAAGACCCAAGCAAGGTTGACCGCTCTGGTATCTACATGGCAAGAAAGATTGCTTGTGACCTTGTCCGAGAGAAGATTGCCAAACGCTGCGAAGTTCAACTGGCTTATGCCATTGGTAAGAAAGAACCAGTTTCTATTTATGTGAATACCTTTGGGACAAGTGATTACTCTGATGAGAGTATTGTTGAGATGATTCGTGTCCGCTATGACTTAACACCTCAAGGAATTATTAAGGAGCTGGACTTGCTGAACGTGGATTACACCAAGACCACTTGTTATGGTCACTTCGGTAAGGCTGACCTTCCTTGGGAAGTGTAGGTGGGTAAATGCCAAGACGACCTAACCAACCTTGTAAGCATAACAACTGCAAGCTCCTCGTTCCTTATGGCAAACAGTACTGCGACGAACACGCTAAGGAACACATCCGTGATGTTAAGTCAACCAGTGAGAAAGGTTACACCTCCAAGTGGAACAAGGCAAGGACTCGTTTTCTTCGCAAGCATCCACTGTGTAAGCACTGCTTGAAGAAGAACATTTACACCAAGGCTGTTGTCGTTGACCATGTGACTCCTCACCGAGGTGATGAAACACTCTTCTGGAATGAGAACAATTGGCAAGCTCTATGCAAGTCCTGTCATGATCGAAAAACTATGACGGCAGACAGGTATCAAGTTTATAAATACTGACCCCTAGGGGGATAAAATCTCTACAAACCGCTTGGTTAAAAGACCGGCGCCCCCTCAAACGTGCATTTTCGCAAAATGCAAAAGGGGTATATTTTTTGAAGAAATAAATAACTGAGAAACAAGCTGTAACAAGATGTTATGGCTTATTTTTCTTTCGTTTTATGGTTTAAAAGATTAGAGATTTCAGTAAAGAAAGGAGGCAGAAATGGACGATTTTCAACGAAAACAGATTAGAAAACTACGTTCTGAAGGTTTGGGATACCAATCAATTGGAAAGATAGTCGGTTTGTCTAGGGATTCTGTTCGCAATTACTGCAAACGAAACCCAGAACTTTTGGGCTATCGAAATGCCGTCACGAAGATGATGAAAGACCAAGCCAGTGGCCTTCCTTGTTGCCTTCACTGTAAAGAAACCTTTATCCCCAAAGGAACCGGGCGACCTAAGAAGTTTTGTTCGGATGCCTGTCGGAGATACTGGTGGCAGGATCATCCAGAATTACACCAGAAACAAAATACAGCTTACTATGAATTGGTTTGCCAACATTGCGGTAAGTCTTTTTTATCATACGGCAATGCGAAGCGGAAATTTTGTAGCCATGCCTGCTATATTCAATCTCGTTTTTACTAAGGAGGTAGTATGAAAGTCACACAAGATATGACATGGGTCTCTTTATCCATTGACTCTTTAAAACCAGCGGCTTATAACCCACGAAAGAAACTCAAGAAGGGTGATAAGGAATACGAAAAAATCAAGAAATCCATTGTGGAGTTTGGTTATGTTGACCCGATTATTGTTAATTTCGATGGCACTGTAATTGGAGGCCATCAACGACTGACCGTCTTATCTGACTTGGGCTACAAAGAAGTTCAATGTGTTCAGGTTCGAATTGAGGATGAGAATAAGGTAAAGGCCCTGAATGTTGCTTTAAATAAAATCACAGGCGCGTGGAATGAAGAACTTCTCGCAGACCTGATGGTGGACTTGCAAGATGCGGATTTCAATTTAGACCTAACCGGTTTTGAAGCCCCAGAAATCGATCAGCTATTTTCTAAGGTTCACAACAAGGAAGTGAAAGAAGATGACTTTGATGTAGATGGGGAGCTGACAAAACCGACTATCTCGAAACAAGGAGATATCTGGCATCTTGGGAAACACCGAGTGATTTGTGGTGATTCTACAAAGCCAGAAACTTATCAGCTTCTCCTGGGAGATAAGAAGGCCAACCTTATCGTAACTGACCCTCCTTACAATGTTAATGTGGAAGAAACAGCGGGAAAAATCAAAAATGATGATATGTCCGATGCGGATTTTTATCAGTTCCTTTTTAACATGTTTGTCAATGTAGAACAGTCCATGGAGGATGATGCTTCTATCTATGTTTTCCATGCGGATACAGAAGGACTGAATTTCAGAAGGTCCTTTAAGGATGCTGGCTTTTATCTGAGCGGTTGTTGCGTTTGGAAAAAGAATGCTCTGGTATTAGGTAGAAGCCCTTACCAGTGGCAACATGAGCCAGTTCTTTATGGTTGGAAACAAAAAGGGAAGCACCAATGGTTTTCTGACAGAAAGCAGACGACCATTTGGGAATATGACCGTCCAAAATCCAGTAAGGAGCATCCAACTATGAAACCTGTTCAGCTCATGGCTTATCCGATTCAAAATTCTTCTATGCGAGGGACTCTTGTTCTAGACCCATTTTTAGGCAGTGGCTCTACCCTGATTGCGGCTGATCAGACAGGTCGAATTTGTTATGGCATTGAACTGGATGAGAAGTTTGTCGATGTTATTGTCAAACGCTACATGGAAGCAATAGAAAACACGGATGTGAAACTAATCCGTGAAGGCAGGAACTTAACTTTTGAAGAAGCAGTCAGTGAGTATGAGAAAGAAAAAAGCGAAATATAAAAAAGTGACGGAAGCAGAAGCACGCCAACACTTCAAGGAATTGTCTGAAAAAATGGTCGATTTACCACAAAATTCTCCTGAGGTAGAGGAATTGAGGAACGCTATAGAGCGTGCTCGTAAGACTAGACAGTTTGGTTATCTAGAGCTGGAGTATTTGTACAAAGTAATGACGGAACTGCTTGAAGAATTCAAACCAAAATCTCAAAAATAAATTGAATAATAACCTCTTATAACTGGATAAATATGCATACTAGAGGTATTATGCCATTGACCAAATTGAATCTCAAAGGAGAAACATATGATACTTTATTCAAATGCAGAAGCTAATCTAATCTTGGAACAAGCTCGCAATCGTTTAGCCCTTTTATCCAAAGGCTTTATAAGCTTGGCTCAAGAACGAGAGTTGGACAGTGTAGAACAGGAAGATGCTACCCAGGTTCAGAACCTACTAACCTCCATTCAAGAAGCTGATACAAATGGGAAAATGGCTGATCTGGAATTGCAGCTGATTGTCGAAGACACTAATCGTATCTGGGAAGAAGTATCTTTCACTTAGACGATGGAAGGAAAATAAAGATGAATGCGAAGATTGTAGAATTATTAAAAAAACGGTATCCTGCTGGAACGAGGGTGCGACTCTTAAAAATGGAAGACCCGAATCCAGTGCCAGTTGGTATGTTGGGGACGGTGGAGGATGTGGATGATATTGGTTCCTTGATTGTTCAATGGGACAATGGAAGGCAACTCCATGTATTACATGGTATTGATGAAGTCGAGAAAATCGATTCATAAGAAATAAAGCCTTCGGGCTTTTTTCTTGTGGACTGAAGGAGGTGAGGGCATGGCACAAAAGGGCAGAAAGCCCAAACCAACTAGTTTGAAAATCTTAGAAGGTAATCCAGGCAAGCGCCCGCTTCCAAAGAATGAAATTCAGCCTAAGAAGAAAGCTCCTAGATGCCCTTCCTGGCTTGAAGAAGATGCCAAAAAAGAATGGAAGCGTATGGGCAAAGTCCTAGAAGGGTTGGGACTTTTAACTGATATGGATATGATGGCTTTTGCGGGTTACTGCCAAGCTTATGCACGCTGGAAGGAAGCAGAAGAGTTTCTTTCAAAACATGGTTCTATTATTAAAACTCCCAATGGCTATCTCCAACAAGTGCCACAAGTTTCCATTTCTCAGACTAATCTCAAAATCATGCTCAAGTTCTGTGAGCAGTTTGGTTTAACTCCATCTGCCAGAACACGGCTGGCTTCAATGGATACAGAAGTGGGTTCAGGAGATGAAATGGAAGATTTACTTGGAGGGCGCTTATGACATATCACTATATCCCTTCTCCCTTCATGCTTCCAACTTCTCATTATGATGAGAAAAAGGCAGACCGGGCAGTAACCTTCATTCAGAATCTCTGCCACACCAAAGGGCGCTGGGCGGGACAGAAATTCTTATTATTACCCTGGCAGGAACAAATTGTACGTGACCTTTTTGGTATCGTAAAGGAAGATGGGAATCGACAGTTCCTGACGGCCTATGTAGAGATTCCCAAAAAGAATGGGAAGTCTGAACTGGCTGTTGCGATTGCTCTTTATCTCTTATACGCAGACGGGGAAGCCAGTGCAGAAGTGTATGGAGCGGCTTGTGACCGAAATCAGGCTTCTATTGTTTTTGATGTGGCCAAGCAAATGGTTTTGATGAGCAGGGCTTTAGAAAAACGCTCCAAAGTCATGGGTGCCACGAAACGTATCATCAATTATTCCAATGCAGGCTTCTATCAAGTGTTATCGGCAGAAACTGGGACCAAGCATGGACTCAATGTATCAGGTTTAGTCTTTGATGAAATTCATGCTCAGCCCAATCGCCATTTATACGATGTCTTAACCAAAGGGAGTGGTGATGCCAGGGAGCAGCCCCTCTTTTTTATTATCACGACAGCAGGAAATGACAAAAACTCCATCTGCTATGAATTGCATACCAAGGCCTTGGATATACTAAAGGGGCGAAAAAAAGATAGTACCTTTTATCCAGTTGTCTATGGTCTTTCTGAAGAAGATGATTGGAACGATGAAGAGAACTGGCTAAAGGCTAATCCCTCCCTTGGTCATACAATTGGGATTGACCGGGTTCGGGAAGCTTATCTGAATGCTTTAGATAACCCAGCAGAAGAAAATGTATTCAAGCAATTGCGACTCAATATCTGGACCAATTCAGCAGTGACTTGGATTCCGGAACATATCTATGATAAAGGGAATCATCCAATTGATATAGAGAATTTAAGAGGCAGGGATTGCTATGCTGGTCTGGATTTATCTTCCACTTCAGATATTACGGCTCTTGTACTGATATTTCCACCTAGACATGAAAGTGAGAACTATCAGGTTCTACCTTTCTTTTGGTTGCCTGAGGATACACTAGCTCTCAGGTCCAGAAGAGATCATGTGTTGTATGATGTCTGGGAAAAGCAAGGCTTTCTTCTTACCACAGAAGGGAATGTCGTTCATTACGGTTTTATTGAACGGTTCATTGACGAACTCTCCACTATCTACCACATCAGAGAAATTGCTTATGACCGCTGGAATGCGACACAGACGGTTCAGAACCTGGAGGGCATGGGCTTAATAATGGTTCCATTTGGTCAGGGCTATAAGGACATGAGTCCACCTTCCAAAGAGTACTATAAACTCATGATGGAAGGTAAAATCCAGCATGGAGGTCATCCGGTTCTAAAATGGATGGCCCAAAACGTAGTCATGAGACAGGACCCAGCCGGAAATATTAAGCCTGATAAAGAAAAATCTGTCGAAAAGATTGATGGGATTGTCGCAACCATTATGGCTTTAGACAGGTGCATTCGACATCAAAAGAATGACGGTAGTATTTATGATGAGCGAGGAATCTTATCCTTTTAAATTTATTAGATTTTCCACAATTGAAAGAGTGATTGTAAAGCATCTCAAGCGAGGTGCTTTTTTTCATGCCTAGAAAAGGAGATGACTATGGGAATATTGGAACGATTAGGACTAAAACGACAGAGGGGAGAGCCCAAAAATAAGTATGAAGGAAATGACTTTTCGCTACTCTTTGGTCGATCCACGAGTGGGAAAACGGTCAATGAACGGACGGCATTACAAACGACAGCGGTCTATGCCTGTGTAAGGATTCTGTCAGAAACCATTGCATCTTTACCTCTTCATGTTTATCGATACACCGAAGGAGGAAAAGCAAAGGATACGGAACATGTCCTTTATACGCTTTTGCATGATGAGCCGAATCCTGACATGACATCTTTTGTCTTTCGGGAAACCTTGATGAGTCATCTCTTGATCTGGGGAAATGCCTATTCTCAGATTCTTCGTGACCGTTCAGGTCAGGTGATTGGGCTTTATCCTTTGCTGCCGGATCAGATGAGCGTTCACCGCAGTGAAAAGGGAAAGCTCTACTATGTTTACAATCGCTATGAGGAAGACAACCCTAATTTTCAGGAAAAGGGAAGTATTGTTTTATCACAAGAAGAAGTGCTTCATATTCCGGGATTAGGCTTTGACGGTCTGATTGGCTATTCTCCGATTGCTCTGGCAAAGAATGCAGTCGGGATGACACTTGCTTGTGAAGAGTATGGTGCCAGTTTCTTTGGCAATGGTGCTAACCCTGGGGGAGTTCTCGAACACCCTGGTATCTTAAAAGACCCAGGAAAGGTCCGAGATTCCTGGAATGCAGTCTATCAGGGAACACGAAATGCTCATAAGGTCGCTGTCCTGGAAGAAGGGATGAGCTATAAGCAAATTGGCATTCCGCCTGAAGAAGCGCAGTTCTTGGAAACCCGTAAATTTCAAATCAATGAGATTGCGCGTCTCTTTCGGATTCCACCGCACATGGTAGGAGATTTAGAGAAGTCCAGTTTTTCGAATATTGAGCAACAATCCCTTGAGTTTGTTAAGTATACCTTGGACCCCTGGGTGGTTCGGTTTGAACAGGCTCTTAAGAAAAGTTTGCTGCTACCGGAAGAAAAGAAGACCCATTTCATTAAATTCAATGTGGATGGCTTGCTTCGTGGGGATTACCAAAGTCGAATGAACGGCTATGCGATTGGCCGACAAAACGGCTGGCTATCGACCAACGACATCCGAGAACTAGAAGAACTTAACCCTATCCCGCCAGAAGAAGGCGGTGACCTTTACCTCATTAATGGCAATATGACCAAGTTAAAAGATGCAGGAGGATTTATGAAAACAAATCAAAAAGGAGAGAGCCATGAATAAATTTTGGAATTTCAGTGAGAATGAAATGGGGCGAGTGCTGCATCTAAATGGTACGATTGCTAGTGAATCCTGGGTGGATGATGATGTGACTCCGCAAATTTTTAAGAATGAACTCATGAGTGGCACCGGGCCATTAACCTTATGGATTAATTCACCGGGTGGAGATGTCTTTGCGGCAGCTCAAATCTACAATATGTTAATGGAGTACAAGGATAACGTGACCGTCAATATTGATGGCATTGCAGCTTCGGCAGCCAGTGTTATTGCTATGGCGGGAACTACCGTCAATATGAGTCCGGTAGCTATGATGATGATTCACAATCCGATGACGGTCGCAATTGGTGACTCTAAAGAAATGGAGAAGGCCATTGCTATGTTATCAGAAGTCAAAGAGTCCATTCTCAATGCTTATGAAATTAAGACTAGTTTATCTCGAGTACAGCTATCCCACTTGATGGATGCTGAGTCTTGGTTTAATGCCAAGAAGGCTCTTGAACTTGGATTTGCGGATTCTATTTTGTATGAACCTGCACCTCATGAAGATGGGACGGTTCAAAGTATGATGTTTAGTCGAGCAGCGGTGACCAACCAGCTGCTTTTAAAATTGGCTGATAAAAAACCTCAGCCCAAAACACCAGTTTCTCAGTTAGAGAAACGGTTGTCACTCTTGAAATAAGAAAGGAATAACCATGAGTAAAAATTTACAATTGCGGGAAAAACGAGCACAGGTATGGGAGAAAGCAAAAAGCTTTCTGGATACCTGTCGGGATGATAAGGGGCTGGTTTCTGTAGAAGATACGGCCCGTTATGAAGAAATGGAAGATGAGGTTGTTCGCCTTGGTAAAGAGATTGAACGCTTGGAGCGGCAGGAAGCACTGGATAAGGAATTAGCCAGTCCGGTTAGTCAAGCGATTGTTGCCAGTCCAACCGTAGGCGGAGGAAATCCAAAAGGAGGGCGATCCTCTAAAGCCTACAACACAGCTTTTTGGAACAATATCCGTAAGAAGAACTTTTATGATATCGAAAATATTCTCAGTATTGGGGATGACTCACGTGGCGGTTACTTGGTCCCAGATGAGTATGAGAAACGCCTGATCCAGGCTCTTCAAGAAGAAAACTTTATGCGGAGTATCGCAACAGTCATTCAGACTTCAAGCGGGGAACGGAAGATTCCAGTTGTGTCAGGGAACGGTGAAGCCACTTGGATGGATGAGAACTCTAAGTTCAAGGAATCAGAAGATACCTTTAGTCAAGTAACGCTTGGTTCCCATAAGGTTGGAACAGCCATTAAGATTTCTGATGAGCTGCTCTATGATTCCGTCTTTGATTTGGAAAGCTATATGGCTAATGAATTTGCTCGTCGTATTGGTGTGAAGGAAGAAGAAGCTTTTCTGATTGGTGATGGAACAGGTAAACCAACCGGAATTTTTCAAACGGTCACTGAAGGGGCAACTAGTAGCGGAGCGACAATTACCTTTGACGATGTTATGGATTTGTATCACTCGCTTAAATCACCTTATCGGAAAAATGCAGTATGGATTTTGAACGACTCCACCGTAAAAGCTTTACGGAAACTCAAGGACAATAATGGCAACTATATCTGGCAGCCATCTGTTCAAGCAGGTGTTCCCGATATGATTCTGAATCGTCCTTATTTCACCTCTAGCTTTGTGCCAACCATTGATACAGGTAAAAAAGTACTGGCTTTCGGTGACTTTTCTTACTACTGGATTGCGGACCGTCAAGGACGTTCCTTTAAGCGTCTGAATGAGCTCTATGCAGAAAGCGGTCAAGTTGGCTTTCTTGCTAGTCAGCGCGTGGACGGCAAATTGATTCTGAATGAAGCGGTTAAAGTCTTGACCATGAAATGAGGCTTCTCATGAAGATTAGTTTGGAGGAAGCAAAGAACTATCTGAGAGTCGAACACTCAGAGGATAATCAGTTGATTCAAGTCATGATTTCTGCCAGTGAAGAGCTGTGTTCCAGTATCCTACGAAAGAATCTGGAGGAAGTGACGGAAGAGAAAGAAGTTGACTTCCTTCAGACGATTGTTTTGTTTGGGACAGCTTATCTTTACGAGCACCGAGAAGAAGGAGGGCAGGAAAGCCTAGTAGAACTCCTCAAGGCTCTTCTTTCTGCTCACAGAAGGGATGTGTTCTGATGAAGATAGCTCCATTAAGCAAACGGGTTTTCTTTGAAAAACGAGTCATTGTGCAAGATGCTATTGGAAATGAAAGAAGTCAGTGGCACCCATTGTTTTCTAGGTGGTGTTCCTGCAAGGTGCTTCTTGAAACGGAAGGCACTACAACAGTAATGGTCAAGAATATTCATCAGTTACGCTTTACACTGCGCTACGACTCTTCCATTCGAGAGTTGGATAGTAAAACCACTCGTCTTCGCTTTGAGGATAAGTTTTATAATATCAAGGCCATTGATTCGTTGACTTATCCTCAGAAGATAATCCTGATAGATGCGACAGAGGAGGTACAATATGGTAACAATTGACCCGTCTGACCTAGCTCTAGCTGTTCAAAAGGAGTTAGAGGATTATGTGGAAAGGTCTACTGAAACTGTGAAAGCAGTGGTGGAAGACAGCACAAAGGAAGCCGTTAATGAGTTAAAGCAACATTCTCCAAAAAAACGGGGAAAATATGCACGAGGCTGGACCTCTACTGCGACTAAAGAAACGAATCTAGCTTTGACAAAAACGATTTATAATCGAACACCAGGACTGACACACCTCCTTGAAAATGGTCATGCCAAACGAGGCGGTGGTAGGGTTGAAGGAATTCGGCATATTGCTCCTGTTGAAGAAAAGATGATTCGCCAATTTGAAGAGCGCTTGAAGGAGAAGTTATGAAGAAAGATGAGTGGTTTTCATTTTTAAGCAGTCTAGGTTTGCCCTGTGCCTATCATCATTTTGAGGAGGGGCATAGTCCAGTTCCTCCCTTTTTGGTGTATTGGTTTCCTGCTTCTCAAAATTATGGTGCAGATAATCTGGCTTATCACAAAGGAAGTCAAGTCAGACTGGAGCTTTATACCGAGAAAAAAGACCTTGAATTAGAAGAGAAAATAGAAGCAGCACTCGACAGTCATTCTCTCTTTTTTGACAAGGAAGAAACCTATCTGGATACAGAAAAGCTGTATCAGGTTATTTATCATTTAAGTCAATAGAAAGGAAAAATCCGATGGAGAAAAATAAAGTCACCTTTGGTTTGCAGGATGTCCATTGGACAGAAGTAACCAAAGAAGGAGATGATGGGTCGCTGACCTACGGGACAGTGGAGCGACTCAAGGGTGCCGCAGAGCTGACATTGGAGCCACAAGGGGATTCTGGTTCCTATAAAGCAGACAACATCAATTTTTATACGACAGAATCCAATGATGGCTATGAAGGAACTCTGAAACTGGCTCTTTTGACACAGGAATTTTTGATCCGAGTGTTGGGAGAAACGATCGATGCCCAGAGTAAAGTCATCTCAGAAATTGCAAGCAGCGAGAAGAAAAACTTTGCTTTGATGTTCCGATTTGAAGGGGATAAGAAAGAAACGCTTCATGTGCTCTATTATTGTTATGCAAGCCGGCCAACCGTTGCTTCTAAAACAAAGAGCGGTTCAGACATCAACGAAGTAGAATTGAAATTCAAAGCCAGTCCACGTCCACTGGATAAAATCGTCCGTCGCAGGACCACAGAGGATACTCCAGAAGATGTCAAAAAGACATGGTTCACAAAAGTCTATGAACCAGCTGCGAAACCAGGAGGTTAATCATGCGGAAAACGATTCAGTTATCAGGTAAAAATATTGAGCTTGCGACCAATGCTTACACACCAATTGCCTATAAAAAAGAATTTGGAAAAGATTATTTTCAGGACCTGTTTCAAATGTTGCAGGCTGAGTCGATTCTAAAAAAAGTTGAACAGCTAGAAGAAGGCAAAACTTTATCAGCATCTGATGTGGATATGAGCATTTTGGCGGATTTTGATATGACGTTTTTCCACCGGCTCTTTTGGGTTTTTGCCAAATCAGCTAACCCATCTATTGAACCTTTTGAAGAGTTCTTTATGGGCTTAGAAGAATTTCCGCTTCAAACAGTAGGACCGGTTCTGATGGGATTGTTAAATCAAGGAATGACCACCAGAAAAAAGTCGATGCGTCGGAAGAAGCGAGTAGCGAAACCTTCACGGTAGAATCCTATCTTCACTGTTGTAAAGAGACGGGGTTATCCATGTCTGATTTAAAAGAGATAACGATTGGCATGGCCTTGGACTATCAGACAGACTATGTTGAAGTGCGTACCAAAAAGGAAGATAAGACCCGTAAGGCTACCCAGACAGACTTTGATAATTTTTGATGTGGCGGTAAGGAGGTGACGGTATGGCTGGAACGATTAAAGGAATCACAATTGAAATTGGAGGCGATACCCAGCCCTTACAAAAAGCTCTAAAAGGGGTGAACCACGAAGCCTTAGAAGCAAGCCGAGAGCTGAAACAAATTGATAAGGCACTAAAATTTGACACAGGCAATGTCACTCTCTTAACTCAGAAACAAGAGGTTTTAGCCAAGCAAGTTCAAACAACCAAAGAGAAGCTAGAGACACTACGTCAGGCCCAATCTCAGGTAGAAGCTCAGTTTCAAAGCGGGAAAATCGGAGCTGATCAGTATCGGGCTTTTCAAAGAGAGGTCGAAATCACTCAGAACACTCTCAAAAGCTATGAGAATAAGCTGGAGGGTGTCAACCGAGCTTTGGAACAAAATGGCTCTAGTGTCACCAGCAACAAAAGTAAACTAGCTGCTTTAGGAGCTGAACAAAATCAACTAGCTTCAGAGAGTGAGAAAGTCGCTTCCTCCTTTAAGTTGCAAGAAAGTCATCTAGGTCGTAATGCCAGTGAATCTGAAAAATTGGCCCTTGCTCAGAAAAAGGTTGCGGCTCAGTCAGAGATTGTCGAGAAACAGATTGCCAATTTAGAACGGCAGTTAGAGTTGACCAAGGCTGAATACGGTGAGAACTCAGTTGAAGCCAATAAGCTAGAGAAATCTCTCAATGAAACCAAGACGGCTTACCATCATCTGCAAGATGAGATGAGCAACATGAGTGGGGCAAGTGATAATGCCAACCACAGCTTAGCAGAAACCAACAATCTTCTAAAGTCTGAGATTTTAGCTAACTTCAGTGAAAAACTGAGCGAAATCAGTCAGAAGCTGATTGACTTCGGAAAAGCAACACTGGAAGCTTTTCGAGAAGTGGACGAAGGGATGGATATCATTGTCACCAAAACCGGTGCTAGTGGAAAAGCGCTGGATGAGATGACGGATATTGCAAAAGGTCTTGCGACTGAAATTCCAACGGACTTTCAAACAGTGGGCAGTGCTGTTGGTGAGCTTAATACCCAGTTTGGGTTGACTGGCGATGCCTTAAAGGACGCTTCTGCGACTTTGATTAAGTATGCGGAAATCAATGGTTCGGACGTGACGGAATCAGCCATTTCCGCAAAACAAGCTATTGAAGCATATGGACTTGAGACGAGTGATTTAAATCGGGTCTTAGATACCGTCACTTATACGGCACAGGCGACTGGTGTCAGCGTTCAGGATTTGATGACCAAAGCCATCCAAGGTGCTCCACAAATTAAGGCTTTAGGACTTTCGTTTGATGAGGGTGTGGCTCTTATGGGGCAGTTTGAAAAAAGTGGGGTCGATTCTTCGGCTGCTCTTTCTTCCCTCTCCAAAGCAGCAGTCAACTATGCGGCTAAGGGCAAGACACTGAGTGAAGGCTTAAGAGAAACGGTCGAACAAATCCGAAACAGCACTAGTGAAACGGAAGCCTTAACGCTTGCATCCAGTATCTTTGGTACTAAAGCTGCTCCACGGATGGTGGATGCCATTAAGCGGGGTGCTCTATCTTTTGATGATTTAGCAGGAACCGCAGAAAAAGCAAAGGGAGTAGTTGCTTCTACCTATGAAGCAACGCTTGACCCTATTGATCAGTTCACGCTTGCACAAAATGTAGCTAAAGAGGCTATGGCCGAAGTTGGAGGAGCGATTGCAGAAACCCTAGCTCCGTTTCTCCAACAACTTGTTCCGCTTTTAAAAAGTGTTGCGGAATGGTTCGTAAACCTTCCGGAACCTGTGCGGGAGTTCATTCTGGTTGTGGGTGGACTGGTGACTGTTGCGGGTATTCTCTTACCCATTATTGTGGCCTTACAAGCTGCAGCTTTAGCTCTTGGGACGACGATTGGAGGGATGTTATCTGCGGCTGCTCCGATTGTGGGGATTGTTCTTGCGGTGATAGCAGCTGTTGCCTTATTGGTCATTGGTATTAAGAAACTGTGGGAACATAATGAAGCTTTCAGAACGGCTGTTATGGAAGCTTGGAATGCTATCTATTCAGCTATTTCTTTCATCGTTCAGCAAGTCGTGGACTTTGTGATGGAAATTTGGGGAACCTTAGTTTCTTGGTGGCAGGAAAATCACCAGTTGATTCAAGATGCTGCAACAACAGTCTGGAATGCCATTTCGGCGGTAATCACCACTATTATGGATTTAATTGGGCCTTATCTAACAGCCGTTTGGGAGAATATCAAGCTAGTTGTCACAACAGCCTGGGATATTATCAAGACGATAATAGAAACAGTCCTAAATGTTATTCTTAGCATTATCACATTGGTCATGCAGGTGATCACTGGCGACTGGTCAGGTGCCTGGGAAACGATTAAGCAAATTGTGTCGACTGTCTGGGAAGGAATTCAGACCATTATTGGCACAATCCTTAATGCTATTTGGCAATTTATAGTGAATATCTGGAACGGTATCAAGGACAGTGTTTCAAATATATTGTCCGCTCTTTCTTCTTTATTTTCATCCATTTGGAATGCGATTCAATCTACGGTAACGGGGATTGTTCAGGGGATTGCAAACACACTATCCAATATCTGGAATGGTATCTTGCAGACCATATCAAATGTCCTAAACAACATCTTCTCAACTGTTCGAAATATTTGGAATGGAATCAAAAATGCCATTTCTGGAGCAATTGACGGAGCTAAGAATGCTGTCTCCTCTGCCATTGATGCTATAAAGAATATCTTTAATTTTCATATTTCTTGGCCGCATATTCCCTTACCTCATTTTAGTGTCAGTGGATCTGCTAACCCGCTTGATTGGCTAAAAGGTGATATTCCACGGATTGGGATTGAATGGTATGCCAAGGGTGGGATATTAACCAAGCCAACCATTTTTGGCTTAAATGGTACGAACCTTTTAGCAGGAGGGGAGGCAGGCAGAGAAGCAGTGCTTCCCTTAAACAGAGAAACATTGGGTCAGATTGGCCGAGGGATTGCCTCTACCTTGGATGCTCTGCCACAGATTACCATTACAATTTCAGATGTTGTAATTAGGGAAGAAGCGGACTTAGAGCGCTTGGCAGAACATGTGGCAGGAAGGCTGGCAGATGAACTAGCCAGACAAAAACAATTGAAAGGATTGGGAACATGATTCGACACAATGAATTAGTGATTGATGGAGTTCATACTTCTTCTTTTCCCTTTAAGGTGATTGTAGAAAACAGCCCACCGATTGTCATGAAGGATAGTAAAACACAGCTCCTCGAACATAGAGGAATCAGCGGTGCTGTAATGGAAACTAATAAGCACCGTAATGTAATGGAGTTACCTTTTAAAATTTATGTAATCAAACCAAGTGAAGAACAACTCTTTCAGTTTTTGACACTCTTTTCTAAAGAACAGTTTTGGTTGGAGTGTGAGCAGTTGAAGACAGTCCGACTCTGGTGCTATAAGGTCCTTGTTTCAAAAGTCACAAAGGACAAGCATGAGGTCTATGAGATGGAAGCGACTTTCCAATGCCATCCCACAAAGTTCTTTAAAGATACAGATAGTCAGTCGTTCACTCAAAATGGTGCTCTGCGAACGAAGGGGTCGGCTTTGTCTTTTCCCAAATTGACAATAGTGGGAAACACCTCAACTGAAACCAGTTTTACGATTGGTAGTCAGGTTATTCGTTTGGAGAAAATAGAGTCTGGTGAAACACTGGTGATGGATAACAACCCTGACAAACCAAGCTTTAGAACCTCATCAGGGAAAAGAATCAAGTGGTCTGGTGATTTTTTGATGATTGACCCTTCAAAAGATAAAACAGTGGGCGTCGTATTGGAGTCTGGGATTCAGTCCATTCGTTTTGAGATTGTCTGGGGGTGGGCTTAATGCTTTATTTATTGGATAAGGAAGTACAGACCGTTAAATGGAACGGTATCCCTCTTTATGAAGCGGTATCTGCTAGGGTAAAGGAAACGTTGAATGGAGATTTCACCTTAACCCTCAGGTATCCTATAACGGACAGCCATCTTTATCGGCTATTGAAAGTAGATAAACTGATTAAGGCTCCAGTCCCTGAATTGGGAGAACAGCTTTTTCGTATTAAGAAACCAGTTGAGATGGATGACCACATGGAGGTACTGTGCTATCACATCACGGATGACATTCTGCAGCATTCCATTAAGCCAATCGGAAATTCTCAAGTCGGCTGTATGACGGCCTTATCTAATATGGTCCAAGCAGCCAAGACAAGTCTTGGGCCTTTTTCTTTCACCAGTGATATTGCCAAGCGCAGGGATTTTAATACGACTGAGACAACTACGCTTTATAACGTCTTGCTGGATGGCGCTCATTCCATTGTCGGAACCTGGGAAGGGGAACTGACTCGAGATAATTTTTCCTTCTCTATTCAAGAGCATCGAGGACAAAATCGTGGTGTCATTATTACGACTGATCAGAACCTGAAATCCTACAAACGGAATAGAAGCTCCCAGAATGTTGTGACCCGTATCCATGTTCATTCAACCTTTAAGCCAGAAGGAGCTAAAGAAGAGAAAACGTTAACCGTGACCGTTGACAGTCCTTTGCTTAATGCTTATCCCTATATCAATGAAAAAGAGTTTACAAATAACAATCTAAAAACCATTGAGGAATTGCGAAAATGGGGTGAGAGTAAATTTTATCATGATAAGATTGACCGAGAGCAGGATGCCATTGTGATAGAAGCCTATGAGTTAGATGGTCAAACGGTTCATTTAGGTGACTGGGTTACTCTAAAGAGCCGAAAGCATTATGTGGATTTGTTAAAGCAGGCTGTGGCTTATGAATATGATGCGCTGACTAAAGAATATATCTCATTGACCTTTGACGATAAAGCAAAAGAAGGTAGCCATAATACTTCTTCAAATTTAACAGCTGCAGCACATTCCATTTTGAATCTTGCCCAAGGCAGTCAAGAGTTGATGATTGAACGAGCCTTGGAAAATGCCAATCGGGCCTTTGAAGCTGCTTTTGAGAAGCAAGAGAGTATGGTATTAGATGGCATTGAAAAGGCAAAAGCAAAGGCAGAGGAAATTGTAGCTCAGACTCGTGAACAGATTCAGAGTTCGTTTACTGCTTTTACGAAAACGACAGAATCCACGCTTCAAGCGATTTCCCAAAAGTCAGAAGAAGCCTTAGTGAAGGCAGGAGCTACTCAGCAAGCTCTGAACAAAGTCCAAGAAGTAACGAATCGAACAATAGCAGAATTGAAAGTTTTTCAAACAGAAACTCTTCAGAGAATGGGCACTTTTGTCAGTAAGATAGAAGTCAAGCAAACTCTATCCGGTCTTGAAACAACTCTCCAACAGGTTCAGGAGTATGTTTCAAAAGATGGTGAACGGCGGGAACGACTGGAGCAGTATGTACGGACGGAAACAGCCAATCAGGCCAGAACTGTCCGAGAGCAAGTAGCCAAGGACTATGTTTCAAAAGCCTCCTATTCAGAAGATGTGAAAGGCTTAAATCGTCGCTTTGAGAATCTGCTGATTGGTGGGCGCAACTACATCCGTCATTATGATTTTGATGGTCTGTTACCCCTCTCGTCTAATGTATCAGAATGGAAGTTTGAAAGGGTACCGGATACGAATGCCAAAAGTGGATACTATCTCAAAGCTACTTGTACCAAAGCAGGGAATGGTGGCTTTCATAAGCCCATTTTTGATTTAAGGGGGGCTGAATGGCAAGGGAAGAAAATGGTCTATTCGGCCGACATGAAAGCGAGTCGGTCGGTAGTTGTTCGGTTTGGTTTTGAGACAGGTGGTGTTTCGACCGTGACACTTCAAACTGAATGGCATCGGTTTGTTCACTCTTTTACCGTTAAGTTTGAGAGATATTGGTCCTGGGTCTGTTATTCAAATGGCTGGCTTGTTGGTGATGTTCTTTATATTCGAGATCCACAATTGGAAGATGGGACAATTGCGACGACACCGAGTCCAGCTCCAGAGGATGACCGGCAGTATACAGAAACCAAGATTGCCTCCTATTCTCAAACAGTGGAGGGACGTTTTTCAGAAATCATACAGGCAGTCAATGGCAAAACCAGCAGCAGTGACTTTCAAAAGGTTAAGGAAACAGTTAATCTGTACTCACGGCTCATTGGCTCAAAGGAAGACAGTGTCAAACATAACTTGGCCCAAATTGTCCTGACAGATTCTTCCTATGTGACCAAGGTGACGGATTTGACCCAGAGAGTTTCCACTGTTCAAACTCAGCTCGCAAACAGTTGGTCGGTTCAGCATTTGACTTCAAGTGGGGCAGTATTAAACAGTTTGAATCTTTTAGCGAATGGAGTAAATCATATCCATGGTAGACTCACTCATATCACAGGACAAACTTTAATTGACCATGCTGTGATTAAGTCTGCTATGGTGGATAAGTTAAAGACAGCCAACTTTGAATCGGGATCAGTCACCACCGCAATCTTAAGTGCAGAAGCAGTAACGGCTGAGAAACTGAAAGTAGATGATGCCTTGTTTAACAAGTTATCTGCGACCGAAGCTTACTTGAGGAAACTTTTCTCAAAGCATGCCTTCATCAGCCAGGTGCAGTCTGTAACTTTATCTGCGAACAAGATATCAGGTGGTATCCTAACAGCCATTAACCGAGCTATGGAAATCAGTCTCAATGCGGGTCAAATTTTGTATTATACAGACCAAGCTGCCTTGAAACGAGTTCTAGCTGGTTATCCAACCCAGTTCATTAAGTTTGCGACAGGAAATGTCGATGGTAAGGGAAGGGCTGGTGTGACGGTCATTGGGTCTAATCGCTATGGCAATGAAAGCTCTAATGATGGTGGCTTTGTAGGTATTCGGGCTTGGAATGGGGTTAATGTTGACTCACTTGATGTAGTTGGAGATGAATTGTCCTTTGCCAGTTCTGCCTATGATAATAAAGATGGTTGGGTTATGACAACAACAGGAAAGCTTCAGCTTCGTCCAAGCAGAAAACAGGATAGACGAGACTCGACTATTAATGTTGGGGACGTTTGGCTTTATTTAGATACAAGCGGAAATTATGTCTCACTCCATGAGATTCTCCAACGCTTGTCTAATAGCATTGGAGCACTTTATGAGTATCGGGCTAATCATGGTGAAGGGCATCCAGCTTGGTGGGATACCAGAAGCTTAGTGGGACGCTTATAAGAAAGGGAACAAATGAAACCAGAAGAAATCAATCAGGCTCTTCGTTTAACCATTGAAGAGCTGAGCAGAAAACTGGCTGATGAGGTGACATCGAAGAACCTTTTAGCCATTCAATTGACTCAAAAAGAGGAAGCTTACCAAGTTCTCCTTCAGAAGAAAGAGGAATTGGAAGCTGAACTCAAAGAAGCAACTACACCATTAAAAATAGATGGAGGAAAGAAAGATGGAAGAAAAGGAATTGCTACCTGATCTAAGTAGAATTATAGAACCTTTTGATTTGGTGGCGGCACTCACTTATATGCGCGAGAATGGTGAGTTCATTCGCTGCAAAAATGAGGGGGAAGATTTTTATATGTACCGAGAAGTACAAAAGCGTCCCGTGATTAAAGAAGGTCGACGTCAGTTGATGGAAGTCGAAACAGTGGGAGCTTTGACTCAGTGGGGTGCGACAGTCCCTACCATTAATTTGTCTGAGTTATTTCATAAAAACTTTTATATCATGCAATTTGATGAAAAGGGAAATCCCGACTGGAGTGAACCGCATAGAAAGGAAAATGCATCATGAAGCAGTTAGTTTTTGCGAATAAAGTCCTATTTACTACGGTAGGAGGACTTTTAGGAAGTGTCTTTGGCGATTGGGATGGTTTTATTTTTGCCTTGATTGTCTTTATATCTATTGATTATATCAGTGGATTGATGGCAGCAGTTGTTGAAAAGAAGCTATCCAGTGCAGTTGGTTTTCGAGGACTGTTTAAAAAAGTTGTCATTTTGATGCTAGTGGCTATGGGGCAGATTATTGATACTCATATCTTGAAACAGGGAGGCATCATCCGCACAGCGGTTATCTTTTATTACCTGTCTAATGAAGGTCTCAGCATCATTGAAAATGCGGCTCGGATTGGTCTGCCGGTTCCTGATAAACTCAAGCAGACCTTGGAACAATTAAAATCGGAGGAAAAATAAGATGGCATTATTTGGAGTAGATATCAGTGAACACAATGGTTTTATTGACTTTGATCAGTTGAAGAGCAATGTTGACTTTGTCATTATTCGTTCGTCCTGGGGCAGTTTTGCGGAAGATTTACGAGCACGGCGAAACGCATCTGAATGTGAACGAGTTGGCATTCCATACGGTTTCTACCATTATAGTTATGCTCGAAATTTGGGAGAAGCACAAGCTGAGGTCAATGCCTTTTTGAACTTTGCTCGTCAATTCCATCCTTCTATGCCGCTCTACATTGATATGGAGGATGCGGACGGTTGGAAAGCCAACAACGGTGGTGTGAGTTGGGACACTTCTACGGTTATTTGCCGACTGTTTTGTGACAATGTAGAAACCGCTGGTTACTGGGCTGGCGTGTATGCAAGCCTGTACTGGTTCCAGAATATGGGTGACTTGTCCCGCTATACCAACTGGGTGGCCCAGTGGCAAGTGGAGGCTTGTGCGGTACCGACAGACATTTGGCAGTTTACCAGTGACGGAATTGTTGGTGGTATCAGTGGCCGAGTAGATTCCAATTATATGTATCGGGATTTGCGTTCTGTTTATACCGGACAGGTACCAGAACTTCGATCAGAACTGCCACAACAAGCAACAGCCCCAGTTTCGACTGGGACTTACACGGTTCAAGAGGGGGATACCCTATCAGCTATTGCGGCTCTTTATGGAACAAGTTACCAGGAATTAGCGGCTATCAATGGGATTACCAATCCTGACTTGATTTATCCGGGGCAAGTTTTGCAGGTTACGGGAAGTGCTCAAGCATCCAGTACTACAACCTATACCGTTGAAAACGGAGATACGCTTTCCGCTATTGCAGCTATGTACGGCACGAATTACCAGCACTTAGCGGCTATCAATGGAATTGAAAATCCGGATTTGATTTATCCCGGTCAAGTGTTACGAATTGAATAATCCATCGAGGTCTGTGTGGTTGTCCATGCAGGCCTTTTACATAGACAGCATTTCAACTAGAAAAATGCTTGAATGAGTGGGCTGAATACTTGATAAATTTGGCCTTTAGAGTGATATATAGTAAGGAAGAAAGGAGAGTGGAATGAAGCCAGAAAAGATAAGAGTTTGTGCCTATGCGCGGGTTTCAACCATGACAGAAAAACAGCAGGACTCCCTCACTAATCAGCAATCCTACTATAATCATTTCTATCAAAATAAAAAAGATGTCGAGTTCATCGGAGTGTATTATGATCAGGGGATTTCAGGCAAACTGGCCAAGCGTCCAGGCTTTCAGCAGATGCTGGAGGATTGCAGGGCCGGGAAAATTGATGTCATTCATACAAAGTCCATTTCTCGCTTTGCCAGAAACACTGAGTTATTGCTTGCAGTAAGCCGGGAACTGAAAACTATTCAAGTGGATATCTTCTTTGAAGAACAAAATCTCCATACCTTGTCAAATGAGGGTGAAATCATGCTTACGGTTCTTGCCAGCTACGCAGAAGAAGAACTGCGCAACATGAGTGAAAACCAACGGTGGGCTATTCAGAATAAGTTCCAGCGAGGAGAGCTGGTGATTAACACTAAGCGCTTCTTAGGCTATGACAAGGATGAGAACGGTGAGTTAATCATCAATCCTGAGGAAGCTAAAATCGTCAAACGGATTTATAACCTTTATTTATCTGATATGGGAGTTCATGTCATCGCAAAGCTATTTAATGAAGAGAAAGTTTCTACGGTAGACGGTGGGAAATGGTATTCAAGTACTATTACCAATATTCTAAAAAACGAGAAGTATAAGGGGGATGCAATCCTGCAAAAATACTATTTTGCGGAAATCAAGGCCAAGCAACGTCTCAACCAAGGTCAGGTGCAACAGTACCTGATTACGGATAACCATGAAGCCATTGTGTCCAGAGAAGATTGGGAAGCCGTTCAAAAGCGTCTGAAACAGAATCGAAAGGCAAAGCTAAGCATTGATTACAATCGACGATATCCTTTGAGCGGTTTATTGAAATGCGAGCATTGTGGCTCTACTTTAAAACGGCAGAAGTATTACAAAGGAAAGGTTGTATGGGTCTGTAGCAAGTACATCCGAGAAGGGAAGGTCGCCTGCATCGGTATGCGCGTGCCAGACGGTGCAGTACAGGATTGGAATATCCATGAACCCACAGTAGTAAAGGAGGAGAACATCGGTGGCAAAAAATATTACAGTTATTCCAGCAAAGAAAGCGATACAAGTCGAGCAGAAGCAGCACATTCAGAAAATCCGGATGGCGGCTTACTGCCGAGTGTCCACCGACCAAGACGAACAGCTATCAAGCTATGAGAACCAGGTTCGGTATTACAAAGAGTATATTCGTCAAAATCCTCTCTACGAGTTGGTTGATATTTATGCGGATGAGGGGATTTCAGGAACTAATACCAAGAAACGCACAGAGTTTAATCGGTTGATAGCTGACTGCCGAAAAGGGAAAGTAGATAGAATCATTGTGAAATCCATTAGCCGTTTTTCTAGGAACACGCTGGACTGCTTGAAATATGTCCGGGAATTAAAGGGATTTGGAATTGGAATTACCTTTGAAAAGGAGAATATTGACAGTTTAGATGCCAAAGGAGAGGTGCTCTTGACTATTCTTTCTTCCTTGGCCCAAGATGAATCCCGCTCTATTTCAGAGAATGCGACCTGGGGGATTCGAAAGAAGTTCGAACGGGGCGAAATAAGAGTTAACACAACCAAGTTTGTAGGCTACGATAAGGGTGAGAATGGAAATCTAGTTATCAATGAGGAGCAAGCCAAGATTGTCAGACGAATCTTTCGGGATTTTTTACAAGGAGAAACACCAGAAAGTATAGCGAGAAGTCTAAAAGAAGAAGGGGTTCCAGGATGGAATGGGAAAGCTAACTGGTATCCCACTACCATTCAAAGAATGCTTCAAAATGAGAAGTACATGGGAGATGCACTCTTACAGAAAACCTATACGGTTGATTTTCTGACCAAGAGGCGCAGTGTGAACCTAGGACAGGTGAATCAATACTATATCGAAGGCAACCATGAGGCTATTATTAATAAGGAAGAATGGGACTTGGTTCAGCTTGAGGTAGAGCGAAGAAATCAGTATAGGCAGGATAATCACATCAATTTTTACATTATCCAGTGCGAACAAAATCCATTCACATGCAAAGTATTCTGTAAGGAATGCGGAGGTCTATTTGGCAGAAAGAACTGGACGACCAGTAGGGGCAAGAGACCAGTCTGGCAGTGCAATAACCGATATAAGGTAAAAGGAATTCAGGGGTGCGCCAATCGCCATATTGATGAAGAAACACTGCAGCAATCTTTCCTTAGAGCCTTAGAAATTCTAAGGGAAAATAAAGAAAAGCTGCAAGAGAAGTGGGATAACTTTAGCGAAGAACAAAAGTTGGAGAAGTACCAAGCGACGCAATTGGAGGAGATGCTTGATAGTGATCAGGAAGTATTCAATGGAAGAAAGATGTGCCACGTACTTGAGAAAGTAACTCTTGGTGAGGATGGGAGTATTACTATAAAATTTTTAGAAGGAACAGAAGTAAATTTATAAGGCTGTAGTTACAGAATGAGATGCTGTCACTACAGCTTTTTTTCTATTTTAATGTTATAATTAAAGATGAGTTTTAAATTTTTAAAGTCAATTTTACATATATAAATTGATTTGACATGGAATATGTTATAATGATAAAGCATGAATTGATTTTTGGAAAGGAGGACACATGTTTAAAATAGATAATAAGATTAAACAAGAAGCCTTAAATTTTTCAACTTTGCAAAACTGTTTAAAAATGACAGAGGGGAAATTTGAGCCGATTTTTGATTCATTCATAGAAGAATATAAAGGAATGGAGTCATCTCCTATTTTAGATTATCTAGATTTGTATGGTAATTATTTCAAAATCAATCAAAATGAATTAAATCATGAATATGCTTTGGCTTCTGCCCAGTTTTCAAAATTAAAAGAATCGGATGAGATAATAAAACGGGGAACTAGTGATTATCCAGATATGCTGGAATCAACGGAAAAATCCCCCAGATTTTTATATATTAGAGGTAGAAAAAGTCTTCTATATGAATTGCGTAAGGTTTCTCTTGTTGGTTCTAGAAATGCGACTGACAAAGCAAAATATAATACAGCTAGGTTGGCCCAAAAACTTGGAAAAAATGGGATAACCGTAGTATCGGGCCTAGCAAAGGGGATTGATGTTTCTGCACATAAAGCAGCACTTGATTTAAGTTTAGATACTATTGCAGTAATAGGAACCCATTTAAATCAATACTATCCGGCAGAAAATAAAGAAGTGCAGTTAGAAATAGAGAAGAAGGGCCTAGTAGTCTCCCAATTCTCTCCAGCTTCTAAAACTCAGCGCTGGTTCTTTCCAATGAGAAATCGGGTTATGAGCGCTCTCTCTCTTGCGACAATTGTTATGGAGGCAGGGGAAACGTCTGGCTCTCTTATTCAAGCTAATTATGCTCTTAAACAAGGAAGATTGGTTCTTCTACCTGAGAGTGCATTAGAAAATAAACATATAACTTGGCCTGAGAAGTTTGTTAAAAAAGGAGCCAAAGTGATGCATAATCCTAGTGATGCACTAAAGATTTTGGCAGAGAGTAGTTTCTTTAAAGGGGAGTTTGATATTGATGAAGAATTAGAGCTTATCCCTTTAGACTTTTCGTTAGATATTGTCTCTGAGGAAGGGAGAGATAGACTTGCTTAGAAATGTTAGTGAGATAAAAGTTATTGTTTTCCATATTTCTGATTCTCCGATTTTATCAGCTAATGATTGGGAAGATGTTCAAAAGATTTATGAGTCAGAATATAATTGTATGTTTTTAACTGACTTAGATGAGTTGCCTGATTTTATTGATGATAGTGACATTATAAAAGTTGAACCTCTTAAAATGGTTCTATGGCCTTCGTTATCTCTATTTGACCACATTAAAGAGCGGTTTAACGCACAGACATCTGAAATTATTCTAGTTTCTAAAGATTCTCGTTTTACTAAACGCTCTATGAAGCTATTAAGCGGGGTTATCTTAATATCAGAGAATATGGTAAAGTATGAACAATTAGATAATACCCCAGATGCTATTTTCCATAATTTTAACCAATTCTATGAGTTAGTTGTTCTGGATAATCTTGTTGGAAGAAATTATTTTGGTGAAAATCAAATCCCTCTGCCAACTAATCAATTTAGAAGTAGATATATCCACTGTCTATATCCTATTTCGGATTCAAAAAAAGTGAGACTGTTTTCGCTGGGAAGATATTATAGCTCTAAACATTACATGCACGAAATGCATCCGTATTCTAAAGCGATTGTTTCTAATAAAAGCTACAATAGTAAGTTATTTGGAAAATTTAATATTAAACTTTCAGACCTTATTATCCAAACAATAGGGTCTTTTCCTGATAGCTTTAAGCTTGATGCCCTTTGTTACGTCCCTCCACGTCCCAATGAAGAAAGTAGATTTAGTGATATATTTGAGCATATTTTTTCAAAAACAGATAAATGGATACAGCAACTTGAAGATATTTCACCATTTTTAATTGCGACAAGGGATTTTGAAAAACAGAAATTTCTGAATACCGAAGAACGTTTAACGAATGTAGAAAATGCTTTTACAGTGACAAAAGTCTTGACTGGGAAAAATGTTATGGTTATAGATGATGTTGTCACTACTGGTGCAACATTAAAAGCCTGTGCAGAAGCACTTTTTCAAGCTGGAGTGGAAAGCGTGTCTTTTTTTGTCTTTGCGATTAATCAACGTGAGCAATCTGGTTTGTTTTCTGAATATAGAGCAGCCTGTCCTTATTGTTTGGGAGACTTATATCTGAATATTAATTCAACTACCTACTTGCCTTTTTATAGTTGTTCAGATTGTCGACGTACTTTTGATTACGACTCCGTCATGGAAAATTTAAATCGAAGAATTAGATAATTTGAGTTACGTTTAATAGTTTAATTCAAATATGCTGACCCTCTATATTTCGTTTCATAGTATAGGAAGCTAACGTCAGCACATGTGGAGTGTGTAGTGTCGCTACAACGAAAAAAAGGTGAAAATCCTTGATTTCAAGCTATTTTACAAGCATTTTGTCTTTGTAGATAAAGGCAATTTTGACATCAAAAAAGTCCTAAAAAGGCACATAGATGTAAATGTATTTGTAGATATCGTTTGCGTATCGGAAAAATGAATACAACAATAAATATTTATCTAAGGAGAGAACAATTGAATATTGTTCTCTTTTTTATTTTCAGGAGGGAAAATGACAAAAGAATTACAATCATCACGCTATATTGTCATTTCATTTTTAGTACGTGAAATGGGAATTGATATTGTTGAGGCCATATCTCTTATGGCTGAATTAGAAAAAAGTGACTTGGTTCGATTGGAACCAAATGGAGATTTAATACTCAAAGAACTTGGAGGAGCGCAATGAAACGAATTACCGCAAATCAATACCAAACTTCAGAACGGTATTATAAATTACCTAAAATTCTTTTTGAGGATGAGGAGGAGTGGAATACTCAACCTATCTTGAAAAGAAAAGTAGAAAAGGTCACAAAATATGATCGAGATTATATTTGGGGATTGGTACAAGATCAATTTAGACGAGAGGGTTTTTCTGAAACAGCCAGTGAAATTGCTATGACTGATTTTGAAAGAATCTATCAGTATGCTCTTGATAAGAACCGTGATAATTTAAGATTAATGGATTTCGTTGAGATGATCTTAAAAAATCCTGAACTAACCATCAGACTTCCTCTTGCAGTTTCAAATAAGAGAGTTTATCCAAATCTGAATCTAGAGGAGGCTAGAGCTTTATTGCCAAGAAATACGAAACAATTGATTTACATGGAACAAACACATTATTTATCTAGTTAAAGGAGAAGCAATATGGCTGAACGATTTTGGGAGAACTTGTCCATTATTTTGTCTGAAAGAAATATCAGCTGGATTGAGTTAACCAGAAAAATGTTTGCGGGAGAGTTTCACTATCCAAGTGAATTGAATCGTTTGTATCAAAAGATTCGTCACTATAAGATGGAACAACGAATGCCTCAAAGTCCCTGGGTAGAAAGGATTGTGCAGGTATTAGATTTAGATTATGAAGATTTATTTCGGAGGTAACTATGAAAAAAATAATTCCAGTTTATATATTCCAACAAGTAAATGTCCTATTGGTATCCTTTTTCTTACTGAAATTGCTTTGTATAGGTGAGTTAACTATATTTCAGATTCTCTATGGTTCGTCACTCATTTCTTTTTTATGGATGTATGGTCAACGAAAACAAGTGGTCAAGGTCAATATGAAATCTAGGATAAAATGGCTTGGTATTGGATTCGTTAGCCTACTGATACTAAGTCTATGCTTTAGTCTGATTCATGCTCAAGGAAGTACGAATCAAGCAAACTTAATTGGGCTTCAACATCAAGTTCCTTGGTTTTCATTTTTATTGTTCTTAATCAATGCGAGTATGGTTGAAGAATTTCTGTATCGAGAAATTTTATGGGACTTGGTCAGAAAATTAAATAGTAGAGTTGCTTTGACAAGTGTTTTGTTTGCCTTAGCTCATGATCCAGGAACCATTCTAGCTTGGTGTCTGTATGTTTCACTTGGGTTGTTTTTAGGACTTGTACGCTACAAATCGGACTTATGGGGCAGTATAGGGCTACATTTGGTGTGGAACCTACTAGTTTATAGTTTTCTGCTTATTTAAAATAGGTAACCTGATTAATTTAGATACTCATAATGAATGTAATTGTTGACAAATATGGACTAATTGCGCATAATGAAGGCGATTAAATGATATAACAACATGTACGTTAGTGGATATGTCCTGCACTCGCCTTTGAGATCCCCTTTCAGTTCAGACTGTTTGTTGAGACAAAGAATAGCAGGAGTGCTTACCATTGAGGAATAGTTAGGGCATATCTAGCGTGAGGTAAAACTCTATACGTGGAAGAGACTGGCTAAAAACTCAATTTCAAGAAAAAAATGAAGTAAGTCTTCACACAAATAAACGCATAGTATCTAGGATTTTCAATGCCTGCACTGAGTTTATTAATTTTGGAGACTTTTTCTTAGGCTCTTTTGGCTCTTTGTCAACTGTAGTGTGTTGGAGATAAGATAACATCTGGAGAGGTCAATTATTGTCTTCTCCATTTTTATATTCAGATCTATGAAAATCCATTTTTTGAAATTTTCAAAGTTCCAAAAACCAAAGTCATTCCGTTTGATATGCTTGATCAGATTATATATAGCTTCAAATTTAGAGTTGGAATATGGTTTAGATTTTCCTCAATGAGTCCGAAATTTTGCCAGACATTTTAAAAGTGAAAAAGTAAGTGTTGATAGAGATTATAGTGGTGTTTCAAGTCTACAGAATAGCTCAATTGTTTGTCTAAAATCTCTTTATTCGTCAAGTGCATCCGAAAAGTAGGGCGATAAAATCGCTTATCGCTGAGTTTACGACTATCTTGTTGGATGAGCTTCCAGTAGCACTTGATAGCCTTGTATTAATGGGACTTTCTATCAAATTAATTCATGATTTGAACACTGTTACTCATTCATAACTAATTGTGATGGAACCATACTAGCTTTAGAATGCTTAAAAATTAAAATTTAAAACAATCAATGGCTTAGAAGAGTGCGGAAACATTCAATTTATATGAGATGCTTGGTCTAGAATTTCATAGATATCTATGAAATTAGGCTATTCGATAGTTATGATTGTTCTGTAATGAAAGATTTGAACAATTAAAAGGTTAGAAAAATGATTTATAAATCTACTTGTATCATTTAATTTTGATAATTTTATGATATAATGTACAAAAATATTATATACAATCGTAGGAGGGTGTAAATGAAAAGAATGTTTTCCGAATCTAAAGAACGTTTTTCTATTCGCAAGTACACTATTGGTGTTGCTTCCGTGTTGTTGTCAACACTGGTATTTGTGGAAGGAAACGTTTATGCGGATGAAGTGAAGAATAATACAGAGTCACAAACTTCAGTTGTCACACAAGAGAATCAAGGCGAGAGACACAAGGAATCTGGTCTTGATGCAAATGAAGCTGTAGCACCAGCTGAGTCAGCTTCTCCAACTTCAAAAGCCAGTGCCGAAGCCCCTGTGCATGTGGTTAAAGAGGAGAAGACTGAAAAACAACTAAATGAAGTTGCAACACCAGCTAGCACTAGTGTTACACCAGCTGAGTCAGCTTCTCCAACTTCAAAAGCCAGTGCGGAAAATCCTGTACATGTGTCTGAAAAGAATAAATCTGAAAAACAATCAAATGAAGCTGTAGCGCCAGCTAGCACGAGTGGTACTTCAGCTGAATCAGTTTCCCCAACTTCGCAAGCTAGTGTAGAAGCTTCTTCATCTGCGACTAGTGATAAAAAAACTGAGGCACAATCTACAACTAGATCAAGACGGTCTAAAAGAGAACTGCCTTCATCAGGTGGTGCAACAACTTATGTAAAAACAGGTGATACGATTACCGTACAAAATCCAGACGTTGAAGTAAATTTCCCAAATGGTAATGGATTGTTTGCCCCAGTAGAAACAATCATTCGCATGAATATGCCTGATAGTTTAACCATCAATCGAAATGATAAACTGGTAGTTGATATCCCGGATGCTATTAGAATCCCTACAAGTTTACGCTATGATGTGTTTGGACCAAATAATCAAGTTATCGGCAATGCGTTTTTGGATTCAGTTAATAACAAAGTGATCACCACTTTTACAGATTACTTTGAAAAAAATAATCTTGGAAAAAATTATACGTTAAACCTTAGTACAGGTTGGAAAGCGTCTGTTAAGCCAAATGTTCCAACGGAACTCAATTTCAATGGAACCAAGATTACAGTAACAGTAGGCCCCGAAAATGCTCCAACACCAGCAGCAAAATCAAAGGTTGAAAAATACGGAGAAGCAGTAAAAGGACATCCTGAATTAATCAGATGGACCATCCGTGTAAATGCAGGAAGTCTAGTAGCTCCACAGGTTTTAAACAACTACCAATTGATTGATAGTCTTCCAGATGATCAAGAATTAGTTCAAGATGGTGATCCAGTATTAAAGGAGTTTGATGACCAAAGAAAAGCTGAATGGCGAGCAGGGCATGCAACACCAATTCCTGACGATCATGTGGATTTGTGGAATGGAAAAGCTCTTAGAGCCGAAAAGGTTCAGTCAATTTCACCGTGGGTATCTAAAGGAAATGCAATTCAATTATTAGAAAATATCAAAACAAGTTCGTCTGGTTTTTCATTCAAGATAGCACAACTGAATGAAATGATTTACGTTCGTTATATGACCAGATTGAAGAATGTTTCAGCAAGCCCTACACTTGCAGAATTGCAACAAAAACACGGAAATGATATCAAAATCACCTATAACAATGGAGAAGAGTATAGTTACCAAGCAACTTTTGCCTTTAAGGCAGGAGGATCTGGTTCAGCGACAAAAGCAAAAAAACCAGCAAGGGTTGATTTATCATTTACTAAACGTTTGGACGGAAGAAATTTAAAACGTGGCGAGTTCACTTTTAATTTGATTGACGATAGTACGGGTCAAGTTGTGGACACTCAAAAAAACGATAGTTTGGGAAATATTACTTTTAATCCACTCTTGTTTAACTCTGCAGGAACCTATCATTATACAGTTGAGGAGGTCACTGGTTCAGAAACTGGTATGACTTATGATCCAATGAAAGCTAAAGTGACAATCACGGTAAATGCTAACGGAGATTCATACATAGCTCAAACGACTATGCCAGCAGATACAGAGTTCAACAACACTTTCAAATCATCTCCAGTTAAGGTAAATCTTGAGTTCAATAAGTCACTCTCAAATGGAACATTGAATGCTGGTGACTTTAGCTTCACATTGACTGGTGATAATAATGTTAATGAAACTGTTACTAACAAGGCTGATGGTAAGATTAACTTTAGCGAATTGTCATTCGATAAAGTTGGTGTCTACAACTACACTGTTAAAGAAGTGAAGGGGAACAAACCTGATGTAGACTACGATGAAATGACTATCGCAGTTAAGGTGACTGTAACAAAAGATGAGGATTCAGGTCTGCTAACTGCCAAAACAGAGATGACTGCAACAGGTGGTGAAGCAACTGGTACAGATGATACAA
>ERZ791834.263-NODE-263-length-43680-cov-10.9285_pt1 | contig 43680 bp, 37 predicted proteins | sample MGYA00510293_ERZ791834 | MGnify/ENA primary metagenome ERZ791834 (study PRJEB30046, sample SAMN00715253) | human gut metagenome | study: EMG produced TPA metagenomics assembly of the A metagenome-wide association study of gut microbiota in type 2...
AAACAGTCCTTTTTTGATCTTTTACCTTATCGACTGATTCTATTATACCATGAATCGCGTTGCAGAACAAGTGTTCTTTTCTGTTTTTTTTGCAATTCATCTCCCACCTATAGAGGAAGGAGAATTCTTGCTATATATTATGTTAAAACTTACAACAAAAAACAGAGTTTCTGCAAGTCCTGTAATTCCCCATGAGAAGATATACAAAAGATACAGTGATGAAATCGTCTGGAAATGTGCAAATACTGTATAAATCCAGACAATACGAAATACGCAGGAGCCCAGGATAACGATAATGGTAGGCGGAATACTTTTTCCGATGCCTCGGGATGCGGCGATACTGCCATCCATAAAACAGCTAAATGCATAGCTGAATGCCATAATACGAATCCTCTGCATACCAGCATCAATAACTGTTGGTTCCGTAGCAAACAGAGAGAGAAACTGTGGGCCAAACACAAGGAGTAGTCCACCCAGGATTGCACCGAAAATGAAGGCATATGTAAGGCTGACTTTATAAGATTTCAGCATTCGTTTTTTATTACCGGCACCCCAGTTCTGACCGATAAAGCTTGCACATGCAGTATAAAAAGAAAACATGACATTATAGATCAGGGAGTCAGCATTTGCGGCAGCTGCATTTCCGGAAACCATCACTGCATCAAAAGAGTTGACACCAGTCTGCACAAACAGGTTTGCAATAGCAAAGATTCCGTTCTGAAGACCTGTAGGGATGCCAAGCATGAGAACTGCTTTGCAGGCCTTGGGGTGCAGGCAGATCTTACGCAGAGATACTTTGCAGTCATCGGTTCTTCTGAGGAGATGGATCATCACCAGAGAAGCAGAGATATACAGAGAAATTGCGCTGGCTGTTGCAACACCTGCGGCTGCCATATGACAGACAATAACAAAAAACAGATTCAGAAGAACATTGACCACACCTGCAATGGAAAGGTAGATCAATGGTCGTTTCGTATCGCCTATGGCACTTAATACGCCGTTTCCGAAATTGTATACGGCCATTGCAGGCATTCCCAGGGAATAGATCTTCATATATAAAATAGCCTGATCAATAAGTTCCGGCTTCGTGTTCATCATGGACAGCATCCGCCCGGAAAACAGAAGACAGATGGCGCAGACGAGCAGACCTGTGATTGCGCACAAAAGAAGAGAAGTATGGATTGTTTCTTCTGTGCCTTTTTTATTACCGGCACCCAGTTCGTGAGCTACGCGGACATTGACACCGGCACCCATTCCGATAAGGATTCCGGTAAACAGAGTAACCAGCAAAGTTGTGGAGCCGACGGCACCTAGTGCCATATAATCTGCAAACCGTCCAACAACAGCAACATCGCTTAAGTTAAAAAGAACCTCCAGTACCTGTGATCCCATAAGAGGAAGGCTGAAGAGAAGTATATTTTTCCAGAGAGATCCTGTGGTCATCTCAATGGAATGATATTTCTTTTTTTCATTTTCACACATAAAATCACCTCATAAAAATTACTTCATTGAATTATAATCATTGCTCCTACTGCATTATAGATTATATGTAGTATGACTGCTCCCCACAGACAGTTAGTCCTTTTATATACAGCATCACAAAAGAAATGTAAGTCGAGAAGCGATACTATATACTGCTGATAATAGATAATACATCAAAAGATACTGCTCCAGATACGACCCATTTTACAGGATAATGTATGGACAAAAAAAGAACAGAATTAATTCCAATCCTTCTAATGTTCTCTTTGCGCATCTGTTCCGGGATCATGGTTTCCGTCTGCAGTGCAGCGGAGATATGCTTCACGGAATCTGTACAGACTGCGAAAACAGGTCTGATCAGCTGTGATCTGTTTCAGATGCAGCATGATGAATCTGGCGAATCACACATCTGATTGATACCGGTACTGTAAAAAGGCAGGCAATCGCCCCAGACAGCATGATTGCAACATCCTGAAAAAGAAATTTGGAATTGAGAATAATTTCCAGGTTATATTGCTGTGTCTGAACATAGGCAAATAACAGAATAGAACCTCCAAGATAAGCAAAAAGCAGCGTATTTACAGTTGTTCCTATAATTTCTTTTCCAACCTGATAGCCGGAAGAAGTAAGTTCTTTCGCTGTCAGGCTGTTTTTATGTGTCCAGACTTCATATACAGAAGAAGTTACAGATAAAGCAGTATCAATAACCGCTCCAAGAGTACTGAAAACAGTTACAAAAACTGCCACATGAAGCATATTAATATGGATATCTGTACTGTAATAATACATAAAATCATCTTCTGAAAGCTGAAGCTCATTCAGTCCATAGCTTCCTGATCTCCATATAATAAGATAAATCGGAATAAATAAAAGCAGCATCACAAGCAAGGTAGCCAGAAAAGCCGCCCGTGTCTTTGGATTGTTTCCATTCTGGTAGAACAGGGAATTATAGCAGACTCCTGCCCCTGCAGCCAATATCAGAAGCAGAGCCGGGAAACCAATGGACATCAGAAGAATCGAAATAAACAGAATTACAATATTACCGGCCAATGTCATAAGAGAAACTGCTCCGCGCTCCCCACCAATCAGAATCATTAAAATAATCAACACCAGTGCAAGAAAAATTATCATTTTTTGTCGCTCCTTTTCAGAAATGGTAGTTTCATGATAATAGAAGAAATAAAAACAGATACAGGGATTGCCAGTACAATTCCTATACTTTCAATAAGAAAACGACAGATATCATATGGAATATGATATCGTATGATCGTTATAAACCTGATCTCATTGTTCATTTTCAGGATAAACATAGGAATCATGCCGCTTGCCAGGACAAAAAGCAGCACATTTATCATGGTTCCCATAATGTCATATCCGATTTCCCGTCCTGAATGTATTAATTTTCTCAGAGAAACATCTGGATTTTTCCGGACAATTTCCCCTGTTGCAGCACTGATGGTTACAGCTACGTCCATAATAGCGCCAAGTCCTGTCAGCAGAATATCTGTCCAGAATATATCAGCAGAATTACTCATACTCCCCAGATATTCCAGATTAGAATAATCCAGATCTCCAAAAAACTGAATAGAAAATTCAAATAATGCCATGATCAGAAACAGTACACATATCGTTGAAATAACAGAAGCCCATGTTTTTCTGTGGATTCCATTCAGACAGATCAGAGTTGTTATCGAAAAAAGAAAAGCAATTACATTGCAGATATTTAAGATATTTTCCCCTTTCATAAAAGCCTGAAATCCAAACGCGAATATAATTGTGTTCAATATCAGCGATATGATCGTATAGAATCCCTGTTTTCCTGTAATACAGATCAGAAGAAAAAACAGACCACCTGCCAGCAATGCCAGATAACCATCACGCTTTACGGAACGTATGGATTTCCCTGGATTTTCCCTGGAACCACTTAAAAGGACCGTGTCTCCTTTGTGATATTTCTGATTCTGAACCTGAGACGATGTATATTCATTAGAAATAGAAATCTCTTCCCCTTTATGGGTACCATTTAATATACGCGCTGTAATTTTCTGAGTATAATAATACTCTTCTGCATCCCTGGTTCCTTTCCTGCTCATTGTTTCCTTTTCTGTTACTGAAGATATCTTCGCCAGAGGCGTATGATAAAACCTGGCGTTAAAGCAGGTAAATATAACACAGATAATATAGATGCCTGCTAAGAAATATTTCATCTGAAATACATGAGATTTCATAGGATTCTTTTTTCTCCTTCTTAATAAAAAATATTGCAGCCTTAAAGATACTAATCAGTTACTTTTTATCGAAATACTGTGAGTTCTATATCTTTCAGCTATTATAATAATCCAGTATTTTTTCCATATCCGCATTTTCCACTTCTCCAATTAACTGTTCACAGCCAAATAATTCTCTGACTGCATTTTCATATACCACACATTTCTCAGCCTTCTTAATCTTTTTGGCATATTTTTTATTGTTTGTAAACATAGGTGCCAGATAAGACCATAATTCTTTCATACGGAACAGGATATTTCTGTCTCCGGACAGGTCTTCACAATATTCATTGTACATCATATCATGAAATCTGCGGATTTCTTCCTTTGACGCAGGTGCACCGCCACGGATCTCTCTGGCAAGTGCAGGATTCTTCAGTGTTCCTCTGCCTGTCATAATGCAGTCCAGGGTCGGAAACATGTCCTGTAATCTGGTACAGTCCTTTGCTGTGACGATATCTCCGTTATAGCAAACCGGGCTCTTGGCCCGCTCCACCGCCTCCCCAAATGTTTCCAGACGTGGCGTATTTTTGTAATAGTCTTTCTGCACTCTTGCGTGAACAATTAACTCTTCCAGTGGATATTTATTATAAATCGTCAGCAGATCTTCAAATTCTTCCGGATCATCCATACCCAGACGGGTCTTGATGGAAATCTTCATATCACATTTACGGAAAATCTCATCCAGAAATTTGTCCAGTTCATCCGGTCTGTCCAGAAATCCCGCACCTCTTCCCTTTGTCACAACAGTCTTTGACGGACAGCCAAGGTTCAGATTTACTTCATTATAACCGTATTCCTGCAGTGTTTCCGCTGTCTGGATAAAATCCTCTGCATTCTTTGTGAGAATCTGGGGAACAGCATACATCCCCTCATTATTCTCAGGCATAATGTCTTTCTTTTCTCTGGTACTGAGATGTCCTTTCTGATTTGGAAGGATAAAGGGAATAAAATACTTGTCAAAACCTCCAAAGCACTGGTAAAGTGCCCTTCTGTATGTATATCCTGTGATTCCCTCAAGGGGGGCTAAATATATTTTCATGTGCTTCTCCTGTTGTATTGTATTTAAGCAGATAAAATCATCCACTTCGCTGCGTAGTTCTACATCTGATAACTGCTGAGCAGTTTATTCGGTTAAATTCTTCATCCATTATACTGTAGTTATTCTGATTTCTCAATGCAGATTTGAAACATCCGCTGCAAAAATCAACACAAAAAGAGATACCCTTTTTGCAAGCATCTCTTTCAATAAATTTCTCTATCTTTTTCATTTATTCTATAAAACCTTACGGCCATTTACTGTCAGCTTAAAAGTTGTTCCAAGTATTTCCGCAGCTTTCCTGCAAAGCATCATACGCTCAAGAAAAATCTCAAAATAATCATACATGGAGCAAATTTTTTCATCAATCTGTAAATTCAGTGCAATGACTGATTTGTCTTCAGCGATCTTCAGCTTGGCATCTGTAACTGCATAATTTACCCTGTCATGGATATCGTAAGCTGATCGTTCTTTCTGGCGCACACGGCTTCTTCTTACATCTGTTTTATCTGCAATAATAAGTGCCGCTGAAATCACATCCTCAGGGCTTCCTGTTGATTCGTCATGATTCCCAATGGCTGCGATCACTGTTATCCTGTCTTCCAAGGACATATCTGTTTCCTTCAGTAAATCATTTGCAAGCAGTGCACCATATTCTGCATGATGGGTTCTGTTAATGGCATTTCCGATATCATGCATATAACCGGCAATCTTTGCAAGTTCAATTTCATGTTCTGAATATCCCAGTCGCTTCAGGATCTTTCCTGCCTGTCGCGCTACCTGTACGCAATGTGCCTGTGAATGATCTGTAAAGCCCAGCTGTCCCAGATTTGCATTTCCTTTCTGCAGGTACGCATTAATTTCTTTGTTATTTGCTATTTCCTTGTACTTCAAATATTTCGCTCCTTTTACACAGGCTCAAAGCCTTTTTATTTCATCCATTGCAAGTGCAGATCTCCCGCACTCTTCCGCAGATATTTTCTCTGATTTTTCAATGCAGTCTGTGTCAGCCTGTCCATCGGCATCGAAAATCAAATTCTTGTCCATCACCAACTTTATTAAGCATATCAGAGAAAAAAATACTCTGCCATCACATAATTGTACAGAACGGGTAAAATAATTGTAAAAAAAGTCAAAATGTCGATGGTATTTTATCTGAAAACAAGTTAGAAACAAATATTATCTATTATCACAAAGTTCTAGTATCAAAATACTCATTCACTACTTCACTGCAAAAATCAGCAATCTCATATCGATTATTTATATCTCCCTCATAAATAAGAGGAAGCCCTTTCATTGCGGCAAATCTGTTCAATCTTTTCGCTCCCATAATTGCTCTTTCATGAGCATTATGTCTATCCTGATCACATTTTTCCAGATCTTCTCTGAGTTTCGCTCCCTCTTCTCTTTCTCTTATGAGTATACTGGAAAATTCCATCGAACATACTTCTGTTACGTATTCACCCAAAGCCAACACATCTGACTGAATAATATCCAGCATATCAAAATCATCCTTACACTCTTTAATTAATCTATTAATTTTTTCTTTTACCATTTTTCTTTCCCCTCTCTGGTATATCAGGTCAAGCGGATATTCGCAATTGAAGCAGGGAACTTACTTGATTTGATTAAATAAAATTATATCATTTCACTACATACTTTTATACTATAACCGTCTCTTAAGTTTTTAACTGATCAAACTACCTGACTTCATATCTGCCAAATCCAAAACTACTGTTTTTGCCTATATGTAAAATTTCACCTGCTAAAATATACCCCAAATATTCTTCCGGTATTTTGTCCAATGTTACAAATCCTTCTATTCCTGTCAAGCAGATTTTTGAATCCTGTGTTGAAGAATAACGGTAAATCCTTTTCTTTTTTACACTTTGCATTATGATTTCGGGGAAAATTTTACATTCCGGATAATCCAGATAAATTTCACAAAAATAATCAAGCATCTGAATACGTCTGAACAATGCCGTCAAAATCCCCTCTGCAGAATACTTTTGCAAATATTCGCCATGGAATTTCAAAGATAACGGAGTATGAAAAATCAATGTATTCTGACATCCATATAAATACAGTTCTTTTTTTCTTCTTTCTACATAATCAGAAATATATTCCGGTATGAAATATTCCATCTGTATGATATCATTCTTTAAAATTGACTGACCAAACATATTTTTAATTTCCCATATAATATATCGAGACTTATTTTTTCCGATACCATACATACCAAGCTGCGAAAAGGCCTGAACATACTGCCCAAAATATACAATATTATTTCCAAATAGCGTTAGATAAAATTTAACAGTATCTCCAGCTTTTATATTTTTCCGATAATCTTCACATTCAATCAGATATCCTACACTGTCATTTCCCTGCATAAAAGAAGGCTTTTTTTCCATATATGTATACATTGTTTTTCTAACAATGCAGGCAGATTCAAAAACGCATTCCTCACAGATCCTGTCACTCACGCAATTCTGTCTCAGAAGCATCTCACCCATACCGCCTCTCAATGCCGACACTTTTTCCTCCGGTAAAATTGTATCCTCCTCGAACAGCAGATTAAATTGTAATTTAATATATAAAATTGACAAACGTTTCTTTTCCATATCCTGTTCCTTTGATCTGATTTTTACACAATAAGATGATTATTCTGAATTAATAATAATCCTTCTGCCAATTCATGTCAAATACTAAAGCTCTATTATCCACTCTGTTTTTGTTCCTGCTTTCCGCCGCGTAAGTAATCCCATTTTTATTTCCATACTATCCGTATTACTGTCATTAAAAATTTCTGCCAGTTCCTGTTCACATTTCAATAAACTTCGATCCAAACTTCTTTTCTGTTTTCTTAACTCCATCATTTTTTCGGCAATCTCCTGTGCTCTGGAGACTGCATTAATTTCTGTTTTCATTATTTTCTGTTTATCTGTAGAAATCACTCTCGATACAGGCATTGTGATTTGTTCATTTTCTTCCGCATTTTTTAGCGCATGTAATACTGGCGATGGATAACAATTTTTTGTACGTTTAAAGCCACAGGAACATCCAATTTCTGCTGAAATCTGTTTATATTGCTCTCTTAATTTTAAACAGCTTACAGGTTTCTCCGGACATTTTAATATAAATTTCTGTGTCACCTGATAAGAATAATTTAGAGTAAATGACATGATTTTATGTATGAATTCTTTTCCTTCTTCTCCAAGATGTCCAAATACATAAAGAATACTTAAACGTTCACAATGATTAAGATAATGAACTGTCTTTGCCTTCTGACACAAAAATCGTATTAAATTACAAGATAACATAACCGTTCTGACAGCTTCACTTGTAATCTGGAAATCATCAAGATTTTTGTCGACTTCTGTATATTTCTTTTTTACATCAATACTTTCCGCTGTGTGATTCGCTGCTATAATCTTCTTTATTATATTTACCGAATACTTTACAACATCATCAAATAATTCTGTCTGTGGTATATACTCATCCAGCGTTTCCCTCACAAAATAACTTCTCCTTCCTGTTTTTGGATGAATCCCCCATGGCAGCTTTATTACCTGTCCCTTTTTTCCATTTCTGAGTTTTGTTTTATTTGGAAAATACTCTATCTGAATTTCCCCTTCACGCCATAGTTTTCCTTTTTTTTCCTCAATAATATCAGAAAGAAAGTTTGCATATCTCACAGGTATCCATTCCTCAAAAAATATCCAGATATGGTATCCTCTGCATCCACTTTTTTCCAGATATCCTCTCAATCCCATATGTGCAAGTTCTTTTAATATTTCCACAGCTATCCGAAGACATTTCTCCATATACTCTTTCATGAGCAACTCATCCGGATTCTGTAACAATATTCCTTTGGAAATATCCAAATCCAAAACCATATATTTAACTGTTCCATTACTTCTTTGAATATAAGTACCCAAAGTTTCTTTTCCTTCCAGATGTTGAATAATCTTGTCTGCCAGTAATGGTTGTAATACGTCTTCTATATTTCTCTTATAATTCATAACACTGTCAACTGCATAAACATCTTCCCGCCCTACAAACAGATCCATATATTTTGCTATTTCAGCATCATTTAAAGCCATTTTCCAATTTTGCTGATCAGCCTTATAAAACTTTTCTCTGTATTTCCATCTGGAACTATTTTCCTTGCTTTTAAAAAGAGACTCTGCCTTCTGATACATCTTTTTGTCTGTATAGAATTGAATAAGTTCTGTCCTGATTTCTTCTGATTCATCCACCATATATCGTTCGTACATAAGGATAAGCTTTTGCAGCTCAGCGGTGTCTGCTATTTCTTTTTTTCTGTCCAGCTGATCTATATTATAATATTGCTCATATTCCATAAGCATTTCTTGTGACATACCATATTTTTTCCATACGGATGCAAGAAACAATGTTATATCTTTATAACAATTCACAAAGTCTTCTCTGTTTTTCTTAAGTAATTCTGGCTTTTCTATCCCCTTTTTTTCGAGCTGATACACCCAGATAACATATTCCAGAATACTTTTCATTTTCCTGTCACTTCTGAAATACTGTTCCCAGCCTCCTACTATTTCTGCTCCCTTCTTAACCCTTTCTTCCAGAGTAACATATGATTTATCCAGCCATATTGTCTCCAGTCTTTCATTTAACTGCATTTCTGCTTTCTCCGGAATAGATATTCCTTCCGTATTAAAAGCATACCCCAAAAATTCAAATCCCTGTTCAAAAGATACAATCTGTGTCTTTTTTTCATTTAATGTCAATCCAATCTCACTAATATAAAGTTCCAGTTTCTTACAATATTCCTCTGCCTGCTTTAAATCTGAAAACAGAATTAATATGTCATCTGAATATCTTACATAAAAATCAGTTTCCTGTTCTATAAGCTTATCTGTTTCTATCATATAAATATTAGACAAAATCGGCGCAATTGTTGCTCCCTGATAAATTCCGGTTCTTTTCTCTGTTAATTTGCCATTTTTATCTATACTTGGCACTTTAATAAACTGAAATAATAATTTTATAACATCCTCTTCACGTATTTTTGTCCTTAATATTCTTTGTAACCTTTCATGCAAAATACAATCAAAGAAAGAATGAATATCTGTTTTTAATGCAAATCCTTGTTTCATTTCAATCATACATTTTTCTATATCCTGTGCTGCATGCATCGCTGACTTTCCTGTTCTATATGCATATGCACTTTTTTGAAGTTCATAATCAAAAAGATTAGTCAGCTCTTTTGCAACCGAATGTTGGACAATTTTATCCCGCATTGTATACATACTGATATAACGAACCTTTTCCCCTTTGTAAAGTGGCACCAGTTTTACAGGCTGGCATTTATATGTATTATCTTTCAGTTCTTTCCATAACTCTTTTATCAGACTGTCCTTATCTGCTTCAAACTCTTCACATGTAACACCATCTATCCCTTCACCAGGTTTATTTTTATACACCTGCCGCCAAGAGCTCTGCAATTTCTGTAAATCAATAATCCGATTATATAGACTCATACCGTTCTCCTCTCCTATACAACGATTACATCTGACTGCAAAATTTCCAATTGTCCCATTGTTTCTCCAATAGTAACTGTTTTACTTTCACAGTTTTTACATAACATATAAATCCTCACACTTCCATCCTGCTCATTTTCTGTTATCTCAAAAACATCCTGATACATTTTCTGGAATCTTTTTTCGGTTAATCTGCATTCAAAAACAGAATACTGAATCCTGACACCATAACCTTCCAAAAGCTTAGCCAGTTTTCTTCTTGTTCGATCTGAAGCAATGTCATAACTTACCACGTACACCATATTCTTCCTCCCAACTAAAGGGAATATAATCCGTTTGATTTTGTATTGATTTTTTCAATATGGAAACCTGCTTTTTTATAATTTGTCTGAAATTCCGCTCAGATAAAGTGCCTGTCCTCATCATCCACTTTTCATATTCCAGGCAAAATTTCTTAAACCCGTCTTCATTTAATAAAACCTGTTCGTCACTCAGATCAAAATCATATTCATTAATCATTCTTTTATTAAACGCCTGAACTACAAATCGATCTACCACCGGCTGCCGAAATTCTTCTACAATATCCAGTGCCAGAGACTTTCTTCCATATCGTATTCCATGTACAAATCCAAGATAAACCTCAAAAGATTCCGCCTCCAGAGCAGAACATACTTCTTTCGTCAGAAATGTATATGCCAAGCTCAAAATTACATTGATCGGATCTCTCGGCGGTCTTCTGTTACGTCCATCAAAAGAAAATTTACAATCTATCATATGTGCGAAACATGTAAAATACAGATTACTGCACATCCCTTCTACACCCAAAATTTCATTTGTATTCTGACATTTATACAACTTATCTCTCAGACGTTCCATCTTTTTCATTTCATCTTTGCCTGTAAATTCATCTTTATAACGATACTTTCGAACCACGCAGATTTGATTATCAATTTTGTTTTTTATGATAATACGCGCCATCCTCATTCGCGTTTCCGTATCCTGATATGCATCATATTGTGCAAATCTAAGAAAAATGTTTTTCGAAGAATCAGCCATTGCCTGTCCTATATACCGTCCCGAATAAGAAAAAATGCTGACATCAACACCATTTTCCATCAAATATATTAATGCCTGTGTAGAAATCTGCACATTTCCCACTATAGACAGGCCATCTATATTCCACACAGGAAAAGAAAGTAATTTCTTATTCTGTTTTACAATTTCTATCCTTTCACCGGATTTTCTTACCATAGATCCCTGTTCTTTCACATAAATAACACTCATTTTCTATCCTCCATCAGTTTATAATATCTGGAATCTATGGGATTCAGGAATTGGTATTGTTTTTCTGACTTTATAAAATCTATTCCTTCAATCTTACAGAACACTTCAAATATTTCCTTTACAAAATCTCTAAATTTATAGAAATCATGGTCTCCTACAGGTCCAAGTCCATGAGCAAAAATACTGTTATTTCTTAAAGAAACCATAGATCTGATTCTTTTCAGCATATTGGCAGGTGAATTTATATTTTTATCTGTCAGCAGCAGGGGGTCTCCCAATGCTGCCAATAAAATATATCCATCCAGTAATGCTATTGGATATGGAAGATATTCCCTATCATTCTTTGGAAACAGTGCCTTTTTATACTGTGTATTCTTGTATTTTAAAAGTTTCAGTTTCTCTGGATTATCTAGTCCATCGTATTCTTCCGATGCATTTTTATAATTTATTTCTTCATATTCCGGCCGACTAATATAAATATTGTAATTCATCAGTCTTTTCTGCTCTATCATTTCCAAAAGTCTGTAAAACAACAAAGTAGCCATATCGTACTTTTCTTCTTTTTCTCTGCGTAGTGCATTTTCATACATGGTAAACATCAGTGATGTGATAATTGATTGATCCATTAAAATAGATTTTTGTTTTTTCTGAATGATTAAATCTGGAATTTTGTTTAACTGAAATAAGATTTTATATTGACATGTAAGCATGGATTGAAAATCCATCATTAAGATTTTTTTATGTACACGATAATCTCGCTTGAGTTCTATAAGTAATTGTTCCATTAATTGAAAGGCGTTCTGAAATTCCAAAGCATCCCAGTGTTCATAAATTCTAACTAATAAGTATACAAAGTTAATTTGTTGCCGGTTTAACGGATCTGGAATATTATCTTTTAGTTTTTTCAATTTTCCAGCTGCTCCCGCATAATTGTTACGTTCTATCAGTGCAAATATCTTCTCAAGTTCTATATCACCAAATACTTCTATTGGATTATCAATATAAAATAGTTCTTCGCTTCCCGGCTCTGGTTTTCGGAAATCTGTAAGATACTTTTCAGTTCCTACATAAACAAGCTGTACATTTATCAGCGAGCCAGCTAGTGCAGCCGCTGCCGACATGGTTTTTGTGCCACCTGTGAAATCAATGTAAACTTTTTCCGGTTTATCCCAAGTAATATAAACCTGTTTTATTCTCTGATATACACTTAACGAATCTGTAGAATCTACCAGACTTTTGTCATAATCTGTCACCTTCAACTTTAGATAATCAACAATTTTATTCAGGATATTTTCTGTTTCTTCTGTATACAGAAATAGTATTTTCTTTGGCTTCAATAAAGAAATATTAAGCACTAATGGTTCATATGATGTTCCTACTGACAATATCAGGTAATCAACCTCTTCAAAGACCATATCTGCATTTCGTTCAATATAATTTTCAATAATCGGCTGCATCAGATTCTTTTCATAATAACGTTCCGCCTTTTCTCTCTGAAGAAATGTTTTCCGTTCCATTGACATCCATTTTTCTGTTAACTCACGCAGATTCTTTTTCTCATTTGTCTTCATTAAAATTCCTCCTGTTCTAAATTTAACAAATTCACAAATGCCCTCAACGGGCTTCTACTTATTTCTTCCAAGGTGCTTGTTTCAGTGCGCATCCAGACTGGAAGTGTGTCAATGCCCTCAACGGGCTTCTACTTATTTCTTCAGCCTATACTTTGTATCTTAGAGAAAAAGTTTTTGGTGTCAATGCCCTCAACGGGCTTCTACTTATTTCTTCGCCGGTTTATCACAACTTGTGATTGACGAAAGGATGTGTCAATGCCCTCAACGGGCTTCTACTTATTTCTTCCTGTTGAAGATGGAATCGAAGAAGCATTTGAATGCGTGTGTCAATGCCCTCAACGGGCTTCTACTTATTTCTTCGAGGAAAAGAATTATCAACAAGAAGTAGAATGAAAAGTGTCAATGCCCTCAACGGGCTTCTACTTATTTCTTCTGTAAGTGATTACGTTGAAGAGATTGTTGAGAAACTGTGTCAATGCCCTCAACGGGCTTCTACTTATTTCTTCAGGAATTAAAATGAGCGAATTTAGAATCTATCACGGTGTCAATGCCCTCAACGGGCTTCTACTTATTTCTTCAGCGAAGGAAGTCTGCTCGACCATGATGAGTATGATACTGTGTCAATGCCCTCAACGGGCTTCTACTTATTTCTTCTATCTGCTTGGATGGTTCTGGGGTGTAGCAGAGTTAGTGTCAATGCCCTCAACGGGCTTCTACTTATTTCTTCTGCTTTTTTCATGTTTGCCGGAATTATTGGAAAAGTGTGTCAATGCCCTCAACGGGCTTCTACTTATTTCTTCAGAAATGTATAAGTTGTTCAAATTTACAACATTAGGTGTCAATGCCCTCAACGGGCTTCTACTTATTTCTTCGATATGTCTTATCTCGGAGAAGAATCTGCACTGTTGTGTGTCAATGCCCTCAACGGGCTTCTACTTATTTCTTCAACACAAACGTAACAATGGAACAGATTCTCAATGCAGTGTGTCAATGCCCTCAACGGGCTTCTACTTATTTCTTCATATTACATCAGAGTGATTGGAGGTAGAATCGCTGTGTCAATGCCCTCAACGGGCTTCTACTTATTTCTTCCTGAAGAAGACATTTAACATCTCTTTTGTTGTGTGAGTGTGTCAATGCCCTCAACGGGCTTCTACTTATTTCTTCCTATGGAACGATCGAAGGTGTCGAGTTTGATATTATGTGTCAATGCCCTCAACGGGCTTCTACTTATTTCTTCAGAAGACGGAAAAGCGGGAAGAGATATGTCTAAAAGGTGTCAATGCCCTCAACGGGCTTCTACTTATTTCTTCGGAAATTCTTGAAACTGAAGATGAGAATGTCAAGATGTGTCAATGCCCTCAACGGGCTTCTACTTATTTCTTCGAGCTTAAAAAGAAATCACCAGCTTTTACAACTGAACTGTGTCAATGCCCTCAACGGGCTTCTACTTATTTCTTCTCTCTAGACACCGACCCAAGCGAAATATATGCTAAGCGTGTCAATGCCCTCAACGGGCTTCTACTTATTTCTTCCCTATATGTAATTTATTACAATAGATTTGGAGATATGTGTCAATGCCCTCAACGGGCTTCTACTTATTTCTTCCAAATCCAAAATCAACTATCTAAAGATGTCAATGAATGTGTCAATGCCCTCAACGGGCTTCTACTTATTTCTTCAAAACAGGAGGCTGCTGAAAAGTCATTCCACGTCACGTGTCAATGCCCTCAACGGGCTTCTACTTATTTCTTCCTACAACACATGAAGCTGCAGAAGCAAAACTCGAAGCGTGTCAATGCCCTCAACGGGCTTCTACTTATTTCTTCTGTACTTTTGCGGGTTAAATGAAGACGTTGAAATCTGTGTCAATGCCCTCAACGGGCTTCTACTTATTTCTTCCTTTCGGTGCACTGTGTTGTAAAGGTGCACATGATGTGTCAATGCCCTCAACGGGCTTCTACTTATTTCTTCAGACATTACAGAGATTACCAATATTCAGTTATTATGTGTCAATGCCCTCAACGGGCTTCTACTTATTTCTTCAGACATTACAGAGATTACCAATATTCAGTTATTATGTGTCAATGCCCTCAACGGGCTTCTACTTATTTCTTCTGGTTGACAGTATTCATTGCTATCCCTCTTGCAGTATGTGTCAATGCCCTCAACGGGCTTCTACTTATTTCTTCAGTACCCTCCCAGAACCCTTGATTTTACTGAGTTCTGGAGAGGTTTTTTGCAAGTAATTAACTGAATTTTCTGTCAATTAGCATTTTCCATTGTTTTTTTATGCTTGTGCTGTGGAAGAAATATGTATACACATTTATAATACTCTTCACTATATCATTCTGTCAATATGTTCAGAACTTTTTGTAATAAATTATTTTTCATAACAGACTCAAGTCTTTCATATGCTGTTTTCTTCTTTCCCTTTATATCACGTTTTGTTTGCAAATACTGAAGGACTTCTCCTGACTGAGGTTTTCGCTGTTTATCTGTTTCAAACCATGTATTTAAGATTTTACATATAAGAGGAATTTTTTTCAGATCTGATATTGTAAATATTAAGTTTTTTTCACTTCTGTTTTTAACATAAAGCAGCTCCTGCCTCAATTTCTGAACTGTTTCCTGTTTTACTCCCGCAGCGCTTAGTTTTTGACTGAAATCTGCCGATATTTCCGGTTGGCCTTCATTAATAAGATTCCATTTTCCATCAGAAGTTCCCCTGATAAATTCTATTGCATATTTTTGTTTTTCTGCAAAATTTTCCTCTATCCTAAAGTCTTCATATAATACTGCAAATCCATTATTCTGACTTTGTGGAATAAATGTATTCATATCTTTTAACATAAAGGCTATCGATTTGTTCAACCATTCTTCCATTTTTGCAGACGTAGGAACTTTTTCTCTGGCAATAATATGTGCATCTACATTTCGGATGTCATTTTTTATATTTAAATATAATTCCATAAATCTGCATATCTCATCAGAAATAGCTTTTCTCTTACCCCGGGCACTCATATATGCATTTACCTTCCTGTCAAAGTGTTCCTTCACCGGTCTTCGTTTATCATACTGCTGTATGTACCGCTCATATTCGTCACTGTTCAGATTTTCTGTATCCATAATATAAGTTCGAACATATCTTTCCATAATATAAGTGATAATACTTTCCTGAACAGAAACTGCTGCTGCTCCGTATCGTCCCTGTTGTGTAAACAGCTGAGAGAGTTTTACCAACATTCTTGCATGGGGATACATGGCTGTTTCATCTATAAAACGATCTGAAAAATCCTTTCGCAAATCTTCCAACATCAGTTTTGCCTGACTGGATAACTGCAATGCGTCAACATCAAGATTTACAATGTATTTTATTCCTGCCTCAAGATAATGAAGATTATTGGAATTTAGAGCATAATCAAAATGCTGAATCTCTGTGATAATCCCATTAACTTCATCTGCATTATCTTTATTCTTTTCCATTTCCAGACATTGATAAAGTTTTTTTACACTGCCAAAGCTTCGAAACTCACTGATCGCATTGATCCACTCTGTCAATTCAGAAACTGTATTGAGATTTACCAAGGGTGTGGCATTTCCCTGTCTTGCATCAAACATTCCATAATATACTGTATAAGAAATCTTCTTATTACTGATCATCCCTACATAACGAATGAACATCATCATGTACAGAGGGATTGACCGGAATCCATTGGAAATGTCAAATATAATCCTGGTGTTTTTCTCTTTATCCAGAATCTGATTAAAAGCCTCAAACAGAATATTAAAGTATTCATTCAGCTGCTCTTCACTGCTGCCATTGGGAATAATCGCTATTTTTACCTTTTCAAATCTTCCTGCTTTGCACAGAAATGCTTCGGCCGCTTTCCAATCTGTTTTTTTCTCACTAATCAGAATTCCAAGTTCCCTGCCTTCTTCTTTTTCCTTTTCATCCAGATCTTGACTATACCATTTGATGACATCATCCCATTTTGAATTACGGGTTCCTATAAAAAGCATTTTATCTGGATTTTCTTTTTGCACAACTGCGTCAAACGCATAACCAGTATTGGCTATTCTATTTCCTTTTTCATCAATATAAGTGGTATTCTGATATCCTCCAAGTCCCAGCTGTGTAATAAGAATGGTTTCTTCTTTTTTCTTTCTGTTAAACTCCTTCTTATGTACAGACGGATGCAGTTCTTCATCTGATTTTGGCTTCATCCGGCGATCATCATATTCCCGAAATCCCTGGAAACAAAATTCCACTTCCTTACGGGAAATATCTCCCTCAGACAATTCTTTTACTTTTCGCTCTGATACTGCTGTAAACACTTTTATCTTTTTGCTCTGGAGAAAGTGGACCATAAGATAAGTGAAACTGAATTCTCCCTGGCATAAAACAGCAGAATCTTTTTCATATTCCAGTATGCAGAGAATTCTTTCACATTCTCTGCATGCCAGTTCATATATTTCATCTCTGCTCATTTCCGGAGAAATAGCGGGAAAATGAATATCCACTATTTCTCCATACTCCGATGCCTGTCTGATCTGTTTTTCTCCCCAGTTTGCGGATGGATGATTCGTATAATTTATGAACATTTCTCTGTTCCTTCCTACTGTTTTTTACATACAATTTCTCTGATTTCCGGAAGTGGTCGTTGTCTGTTCTGGTATTCTCTTTTATCAATGCTCATATACCTGATTGTAGTTTCCGCAGGTATCTGCTCTGAATCTCTCATTGTAAGAAATCCCTGGATCCTCGGAGATTTTTCAACACTTCCTAGCTGCAGTTTTTCTGCAATAAATTTTTTGTAGAAAAGAATCAGAGCATCTGTATCAATTTTTTTGAATGGTGACAGACTCAGCATATTGGTTGATAAGTATGCTTCTTCCATATCTATCTTTTTTGCATCTGTAACAGCCACAGAAATATTTCCATATCCATAGGCTTTTGCTTTACCGATATTCATCCAGGAATTTTTTTCCAGACGAACCGCCCACAGAAGAAGTCCCAGTTCATCCTCTGTCAAATTATGAAATCTGATTTTTCCTCTGAACTTTGTTCCTGCAGGTAATGGACACAATGTAGATGCTGCTTTCTCCTTTCGAGGATCAAGAGGTTCTGCTTTTGGTTCCTGATTATGCAGCCAGTATTGTTTCACTCCACGCAATTCAAAATTATCTGAATTGTATGTAGAAACATTTCTCTCATCCTGTTTCAGATAATCCAGATAACTGGTAGGTTTTGGCTCTGCAAGGATTAACTTTCTTCCTGTTTTTTCCTGACATTCTTGCACGATCACTGCATCAGAAAATGAGATTCTTGATTTGTAACTGCTCTGTTCATTACTGTATCCAAACATTGCTTTCGCATAGTCAATCTCTTTCTTTTTCTGATTCTCCGGCAGACCTTCTTTAATGGTATGATCATAGAATAAACGAAGTCTCGGCGTAAAGCCAAAGTACAATCTGCCATTAAGTTCAACATAGAAAACAGGTTTCATCTCTCCCTCTTTTGGAAGATCAAAAAATTCCCGTCCGCCAAACTGCTTTAACGTATTTTTTCTTTTTTCTATGTCAATTTTAAATGCTTCAATGTCTTTTGGCGGAATATCTATAGGCTGTTTCTTCTGATCTATTTCAGGGATAATGTAAACTGCCTTCTTTTCGTTCATGGCACCTGTACTGATCACAGTTCCTCTAGCTCCATTCTCTTTATTTTCATATTCTCCCGGTTTTCCAACTGCTATAATATGTTTTAAATCTTTAATTTGATAAGAAATCGCAGCATAAAAAGGTTTGTAATCTTTGTTTCTGCTACCACGATAATGTACTACTACTTCATTTTTCTTTGGAACTTCTGTTCTTACAAATTCCTCATCTAACAAATGTTGTGTTTTATATTTTCCTTTATCGGATTCAAAAAAATCATATGGAGATTTTTTTCTTTTTTTATATGGAAAATATTCTTTACCCATTGTCCTTTCACTGATTATATAATAATTCATCTTTCCATATTCCTTTTTTATACTGTCCACACGAGTTTTATATATCCTGTAGCCTGTTTCCGTTTTTGCTATATATCCAGCCTGTACTTCCTTCAGTATGCTAATACTCTTTCCATTTCCAACCGGAAGCAGTCTGTTTCCCAGAATAGTTGCATATCTCTTTTTTTCTGCACCTCCTGCAACATTTCGGTACATAAGCGCATAATCATCAATGTCATCATCAAATCCGGAAAATCCCAGAATCTGGACATTATTTCGGATCAGCCCACGTACAGAACTTCCGGGAATGCTGTACTTTCCATCACGATTTTTATAAAAATGATGCTCCTTGGTACCATCGTCAATAAAGATAGAAGTCTGCGCAGTCATTTCATAATCAATCTCACCGGAAATTAAAGTCTCTTCCACACTGTTATGTGCTGCCGGTGTTCTGTCTTTATAGGTATAAAGCTTTTGGGTAAATGGAACAAAGTTATAAGGTGCACCCACATATTTATCTTCAACGTTTTGCCTGGAATTACCGCCATTATGCTGCTGTCCATTATTTTTTCCGGAATAACTATTGTTTTTTCCGGAAACACCATTTTTCTTTTTCATTTTATTATCTTTTTCCGGCATATTTTTTCCACCCTGCATATCACTCATCAGTTTTTTAAGATCAAACTCTTCCATATCGCTACCTCATAATCTTCAATAATCGGTTACTCAATTCCCGTCAGCCGGGTTAATACAATATTAGCCTGTCCATCTTTGTCATAATCAATATACTGCTTTACTTTAATTACCTTGCCTACTGCCTGAAATTTATTTGCAAGGTCATAAGTTTTTACAATTTCATCTTTTCCATCTTTATCCCTTACTTCTACAGCCTGCATCTGACCATCACGTCTGAAGAAATGCAGTTCTTTTTCTTCTGAAAAAAAGCGGGCTTCCGTACATTCTTCCCAGTTAATCTCACTGATGTAGTCTGTTTTCGTAAGTATTATTTCACTTATCAGATATATCAAAGCATATTCATAATCCGGAATATGCAGTCTGGCTTCCTCTGTGCTCATTCTTTTTATTTCATATGACATAATCTCCTATACCTCCTGCACTGTTGCGAGACACTGGCTGATAATCTGATTCTCATCCAGTATTCTGTTATTTTCGAAATCCAGAACTGCCACCTTTTCTGAATCACGACAGTCTTTCACAACTATCTTCTTCACCGAAATCATACCTTTTCCAATATTATATCCACTTCCAAGGTTCATTGCCCCGATTGCAAGATCTCTAAGTGCCATAACTAAAATCCCACATGTTTTTTCCGGAAAATTCTTATTTCGAATTGTAAGTCTGAGATTCAGATCACCAAAGACATTTTTCTCAGAAAAAAGTCCTCCATGTATTACACCACCTGTAAACTTATCAATATGGATACGTCTTTTCAGAGGAGCCACATCATTTTCTTCCCTGTCTCCTACCACTGTATCATACACAAACAGATTCCCTATTTTTCCGCTATAGTCATCAGTTCCTCTTTTTCCGAAAGCATATTCGATAATAGATTCACATTCTGTTCCATTCTCAGATAAATACTCTGCAATCTTCTCCATCTGTGCACGCAGGGCACCTTTAAATGAACTTCCGGGAATGATATAATCTCCTTTCCCATTTCGTATGTTTTCACTGTCTGCAGCATCCTGTCCTACATCCAGCGTAGAAATACTCTTTACAAGCAGCTCTCCTTCTGTACGACCTTCCAGCAGAATCTCAAAAGCATTTTTCATTTTGCTTTTATTTTGCAGCGAGGTCGTAATCTCCTTATAATTTTCTTCAGGAAGTTCCTCTTCTTCATACCACAGCTTTCTGTCTTCCGGTTTTGTCATATCAAATTCTCTGCAGAGTGCTTTGACAACTTTGATGTACCCGCATCCATTACTCTTCTGCCCGCCAATCTGGATAATTCCCTGATTCATAGCCGTCAGGATATCTTCTACCTGATCTTTGCATCGTGCATCATAAAGATATATTTCAAACACAAATTCTGCACCTGAACTTATGTATTCCATATTAAATTTATGTCCGGATTTCTGGCTTGTTCCTTTTACAATGCTCTCCTTGCATGTTCCGCTTACAGGATCAATACTTACTCTGGGCCTGAGTTCCAGTTTCAGATCTCTCCCCTTATTTTCAAAACGACCATCTGAAAAACGTATTTTACTTCCCTTTTCTGATGCGTTTGTGCTTTCTGTAAATTTTCTGTCTCCAAAAAGATCTCCTGTACTATTATCTCCATAAGCCTGCTCGTAATAGCTTCTGAACATCCCGGCGATACTGGATGCCTGGATAAAAGGAACACGATCCACCGGATGGATCAGCACTTCCTCCGAACTTCCCTCAGCACTTCCTATATGCAGCGGTTCCCGGCATTCTGCCTTTATCACATATTTAATTATCTTATTATAGGAATAATTCAATGCCATTTATTTATCCCCCTTATTTTTAAATCGTATCAGACTGGTCAGTAATTCCAGCTTCAATGCATCTTTTTCTGTCTGGCTCATCAGTTCTGATACGGGTATTCCCATGACATACCCTTTCTGTTTTCCACTAAAGCCCAACAGTTCTTCCAAATCTGTTGCATATAACTGATCTACGTATTTTTTTGTTTTTTTCAGGCTGTTATGAACTTTCTGCACACTGTTTGTCTCTTCTTTTTCATTTGCATGCTCCAGATAGTTATAAATTGCTGTTTTGGCTTCCTGTGGATTGTATTTATTAGCTGTGATTCTGGAATCCAGTTCTCCCAGCTGGCTGTTACTTGTTCGGGTTCCCCAGAAGCTTTTCTCATGCGAAGCTTTCAGGACATACTCCTGCATTTTTCTCTCCAGTTTGTTTTTGTAATAAGATCTGGCAATTGTCCTGAGTACTTTACTGTCCTCTTTCGTAAGTTCTGTTTTCTTTTCCCTTACTGAATCATCAAAATATTTTTCTGCACATTTATACTGTATCTTTTCATAATCTTTCAGGAAAAGGACTCGTCCAAAACCTTCATTGATACGTATTCCGATTCCTGTATCTGCCAGCTTTCTCATATTTTCCGGAGACAGAACTCCATCATAGGTAAAATGAAAAACACTTCCCTGCTCATACACAGGAAGAGACGGGATTTTTATTCCCCAGCTTCTGTTATATCCACGTACCTGAACTGTTGAAGTCGCACAGAATGCTATATTCAGATTTTGGACTCCCATTTTATTCTCCAGAGCTTCCAACGTCTCTTCTGTAAATCCACAAATTTCTCCGTTCTGATCTATAAAAGCTGTATTAGAAAGCAACATCATATAGCAGGAATTTTTCTGCTCTTTTTCCGGAAGATACTCCTCATATGGAAGCTGTTCTGTTATTTCACTATTTAAGACCTCACACTTTCCAAATCCTGCTGATCTTGCATTTCCAAGTATGATTCTGTCCGTAAACAGTTGTTTTATCATTTCTCCTGTTTCATGATCATTCACAGCGATATATCCAGAAAAGCAATAACCCGGTGATATGTATTCATTACGGAAAACGTTCTGTTTTTCTCCTTCGTTCAGATTGATTTTTATTTTCATATCTGAATTTGTATCGACACTGTAATAGTGAATACATTCTTCATCCATATAAGAAAACCTGCCTAAAGATGCTCTCTTATATCCTTCTGTAAAATCTCCCCTAAGGACTACATTTTCTATTTTCTTTTTGCCCTCCGTCACAGTCTTGTCTTCATAGAATCCTTTTGGTGACGGAAGAAGAGATTTTTCATCCTTATTGATATATGCATTCAGATATCTTACGTTATCAGAAAACAGATCTTTTTTCAGGTTCTCAAAATCCGCTCTTTTCGCCAGCTGATTAATGATCCAGCCTCTTATGGTTGTTCCCGGAATATACCTTAATGTGGTAGTCTGTCCATTCTGGCTTGTACTGTCATCTGCAATTCTGAGAGGTTCTATATTTTTTATCTGATATTTAATATATTCCGTCATCGTTCTCCCCCTGTTCTGCCACAGAAATTTTTACTTTCCCAAAACCACGGTTTCTCATCGTTCCGATCCATTTGATAAGAGAAAGTACCTCTTTTACGAGTTCTCCGTCTTCCTGTCTGCAAGATATATTGCTGTAAAAACAAAGTCCTTTATTTACGCATCTTCCCATTCTCAAGCTGCCATTTTCTACCATGCCATCCTCAGAAATACTGGTAAATGTACGTAAATGCGTAAGGGAATCCAATATTTCCTGTGGATTGTCCTGTCCTGTTTCTTCTATTACGCATTCCTTTACAGCATCCGATATACAAAAATCAGAAAATACCAGTTTATGCTCTTCCACAGCGCTGTCATCCCCGCTTTTTCCGAGTAATTCTGTAACTTTATTCTCAATTTCTTCTTTACTCAATCCGGTCCAGTTTAAATATCGGTTCAGCTCTTCTCTGAAAACTCCTTTAAATGTTCCGCCTTTATAATATGGAAATCCATATTCATCTGATAAAACAGCGATATCTTCTCCGCCTGGAATACTTGCTCCATTTCCAAATATCGCATCTGAAATCAATTCCATTTTTATTTTCACTGTTCTGCCTCCTCAAATCCAATATATGTATCCCATGCTTCGAGAGCATCAAATATGGCAGCCCTCTCTACGTTATCCTGTGTCCTGACAAAAAGTTTACGTTCCAGACCTTGTCCACTGGCTATTTTATCTGTTGATACTTCTTTATAAATACCCTGATATCCTTCCAGAGCGATTTCATCCAGCTTGTTAAATTTTGTAAAAGAAGCTGATGCAGTTTCACCTTCTTTGAGAACAGTACGCAGTTCCTTCATTTTCCCTCTGGCATATGCAATCTTTTCATCCTGAATTGCAAGAATCAATTTCTTAAAGTTTTCATATCTTCTGATAGTTTCTTTCTTCATAATCTTGTCAGACGCACTTACAATATAAGGGCGGAGTTCCATCCGTTTTCCATCCAGCGTCTGATAATCCTGTCTGATTTCCTCCAGTGTATCCTTTATTTCTCCAAATTCAATATGCCAGTCAATCGCCGAAATATCCCGTCCTGTACCATCTTCACTCAATGATGCTCCGAATTTCTTTGCATTACTGCATAACATTTCTGCAAGCTCATAAGCCTTGTAGAACGGATATTTCTGATGAACAACAGCAATACCGCCGCATGCCGCATATCCTGTCTTATCCTCACTGTTGATTTTCTTTCCCAATGCCCGGATCAAAGATACCGCACATTCGATTCCTATTCTGCCTTCTGTAACAAAACAGATATCATCTCCGGCTGTGATAATCCTGCGGACAGGAAATTTTTTTATATTCAGCGTCTTCAGATTTCCATTCTCAATGTTCTTACATACTTCATCTGTCATATCCCGGTATGCCTCTTTAAAATCACTGTCTATAGAAGAACTGAAATTCCGGAGTTTCTTCTTGTAATCTTCCCAGGATGCATTTTTGTTCTGTGTGTACAGGGCTTCCACTCTCTTTCCCATTGCATTTCCATCAATATGTACCACAGCAATAAAATTGGATTCATTTCTTGAACCACCCAGGTCTTCAAATTTCATTGCTCTCTCGTAATCCTGTGGTGAAAGTTCCCTGTCAGTTTTTTCCTCCTGTTTTGGCATTTCACATTTATTTTCGCAGCATTCAGGTTTTAATGTGGTAGAATTTATTTTTTCAATCCCAAAGGTTCCCTGATGAAAAGCCGCCAGTCTTCGTGATTTCTTCAGTTCCAGTTTAGCTGTTAAATCTTTCAGACATTCTCCAAGATTATCGCTGTCATATGGCTCAACAACTGCAAACACGTCAATTCCTGCATAGTCTTTATGTATCTGATAGGTAACCCTTTTGACAAATTCCACTGCCTGCGCTGTTTCCTTAAATTCAAGTACAATATGTCCGCCGCCGGAATATACCAGATTTTTTTCCATATCAAAGATTTTCTCATCATTTACAGTTTTCTGGAAATATTCCGGACTCATGATCCATGCTATGACTGCTGAATTTGTGATATTATCTTTTAGTTTGTTACTGCTGAATATATAGGATTGTTTCTGTGACACTTCCAACATTGTTAAAATATGTTCCATCTTTATTCCCCTTCCTTTTTGTATGTTTTCTTTTCTTCCATGCTTAATTTTATCTGAACAAACTTTTCAAATTCCTGTTTCAGGTCTTTCTCAAGACCTTTACTTGTAAACATATATAGATTGCTGAATCCAAAATGATTCATACTGTTTCTTCTGTCACCTATTTTCGGTATCAGTTCAAACAACTCCTGCGGAATAGTCAAAAACATTTCATTTATTCGTGCTTTTTTATCACAGGATAATTCTATTCTTCCCTCTTTTTTCTTCCGAATGATCCATTCTTTACAGATTGCTTCTCTTACCTCTATTTCCGAAATATTTTTATCTTTACACTTATTTTTATAATTCAGATCTAATTCCCGACAGATGTTTTTACATATGTGATCTCTATCTTCTTCACTTCTTTCATCCAGACCATAATATTCACACAGAAATGTTTTTATTGTTTCTTCAAAAGCCGTAAAACCCTGTTGTATATTCTTTTTATCTATTGCCCACCTTACAGTTGCCATTCCCATTTCAAGATTCGTATCTACATTAAAATCAGCTATACTTTCATCTATACGTGACAAAAGTCCCTCCATAGGTTTAATGATACTGCCTTGCCGTTCTTCCTGATCTTTCTTTTGCTCATCTTCTTCTTTCATCAGATTATAATATTTTTTATATTCTTTGTATGCTCCAAGCACACTCATTTCTTTCTTATTTGTATTTTTCTCTTTCTGCGGATCATAGTATCCTCTTGAAGTTTCCATGTTATGTGTAAAATTATTCAGTTCTTTTGTGACCTTAAACAATTCTGACATTTTCTCGCGGTAAATACGCTTCTGCACAGAACACAATTCGTAGATCTGATCACTGTTTCCATACTTGATAAAGGAACTCGCTGCCTGTGACCAGTCTAAAATATCCAGAAATGTCTGCAAGTTAAAAATCGGTGTCCTGTTCTGAATATTATCTTTTACTTCAAAAGCTCCATAGTAAATTCCATTTACCGTAATATTCTTCAGCACTCTCGCATAAGAAATAACTGCCAGCATCTGTATCGGAATGTTTCTAAGTGCATGGGTAATATCAATATAGAGTTCCTCATCTTCCTGGATTCTTGAAAAAATAACCTGAAAGATTTTCCATAACTCATTTTCATCTGCACCAATGGGAATCATACATAATTCTATATCATCTAAAATATTTCCATATTTCTTCTGAAGAATATCCCTTAACCCTGTTTTTGCATCTGGAAGCTCATGTCCCAGCCTTTCTGCATTCTCACGTTCTCTTGCTGTATATTTACGATTATCCCAGTTTTGTTCTTTTGCTTTTTCAGTGACAAAAACACTAATCCTGTCGCCTTCCTGTATATCGTCAAAAAGCATCTCAGCCAGTGCTTCCTGTATAAAAGGCGTTATAACACTCTTTTCTTTATAATAATAAGTTGTTGACTGGTATAATCCTGTTCCTAATACTGAAATAAAATGTTTTCCCATATCCCGCACCTTCTTTAATTAGTTATTGTTATTTTTTTAATCCATACCATAATTATATTACATCTTCAAATACTATTTTACTACATTTTTCTTATTTTTTTCAATATTTTTGTAATTTCTTAACACATTTTCACATCACCTCTTTTCTTGTTTATCTTTTTCATTTTTTATCATCAAGTTGTCTGATTAACACGTCAATTACAGTTGCTATGATCATTAATGCGATTCTTGGATTCATACTGTCTCCTCACTTTCTTAAGTGCTGTCCTCTTGTTATGTTCTTATTATATATTTAGAATTTTTATATTTATAGAGCACAATTTTTTTCTTTTTTGTTCCTGTAATCTTCTTTTTATGATATTATGATGTTAGAATCAAAAGGTATTTTATTATATTTAATCCATTTTTTTGTTCCTATTATAAGTCAAATTCAATTGACAATTCCTACTTGATCAGGGGGTATTTTAAATGAACACACAAACAAACTATCTTTCATTTGCTGAACAGATCACCAATGAAGACCATAAACAGAATCTTAATCTTAATCCTTATGCATGGAATATAATCATAAATGATACTGTAGATTTCAGTTCGAATGTAAATTCGCCGATCAACCTCACATCTTTTCTGAATAAAATTATTATAAATTGCGAAGAGAATCCATCATTGCTTCCTTTTCCATCGAATGTATCCGCTATTGCAAACCAAAAACAAAAAAACTTTTACTCATTGCTATCTTCCACGCTTCCAGATTCACAGGATTCTCTGGTGAGAGACGCAATTCTTAAACAACTTATGCTTGAATACACAAACGAGACTTCAAAATATCTGAAAGAACACACAGCTAAAGGTTCATCTCAAAAGTTTCGTCTTTCAAATAAAGCTTATGACTTGATCTGTTCTGTTCCAAAAGATGATTTCAAGACAATCATTTTCAAAAAACCAGGTATCTATTTAAAAGTACTCTTTGAGGAATATAGTCTGCTTCCTCCTTCTGAAAGGGAGAAGATATTCTTTTATGATATTATTTCAAAAATCCAAAGAGCTATTGAACAAAAACAGGATTTACTTATTACAACTGTAAACAAAAAGTATGATGTAATCCCCTACAAACTGACTACTGATACTTATTTGTCCCATTTATATCTTGCCGGCAAATCCTGTCCCCATCCTGATACCGACAAATTTGTACCTGCCTCTTTTCGTATCTCACGTATTGAACATTTGGAACTGCTGGGACATTCCGGTTGTCTTCTTAGCAAATCTGATGCAAAGCTATTAGATAAACGTATTTCTGAACTGGATATCCAATTTCTTCTTTCTGACTCTGTAAAAATCAAAATCCAATTTACAAAAGAAGGTTTTCAGAAATACCAGACGCAGTCTTATCTGCGGCCTGCATATACAGAGAAAATCGCAAATTCCATTTATGAATTTCAAATCACAAAATATCAGGCAATTGCTTATTTTTTCAAATTTGGAAAAGATGTTGAGATTTTAGAACCGGAAGATCTGAGAACTTATTTCAAAAGCGAATATGCTGCTGCATTACAGTCCTATTCCTGAAATAATCTTTATTGGATTTATTCAAACACATAAAAAGAGGTCTCATGAGAGGCCTCTTTCATACAATCATAACACCATTTATTATTTAATTTTTTCATTGAAGCTCCTCCTTTATCAGTCATCCAGATTTTTAAGTAACACATCAACTACCGCTGCCACTATCATTAATGCTAATCTTGTTGTCATTCTTTTCACCTCTTTCTTTTATCATTTCTTGTCTATAATTATGTGAATTACAATATCAACCGCGATTTTAATAATATCAGGCATTTTTCATCTCTCCTTTTCCCTTGTTTTTGTTTTTCTCTTGTTTACAGTCTATATTATAGTCATATCTTCCTATACTTTGAAGAGAAACTATTTTTTTATTTTTGTTCCCATATTATGCTGTAAATCAAACTATTTTTTTATTATTTTCAATTTTTTTGTACCTGAAATTGTACCATTTCACAGATTTCAACTACTTTCTTAACAAAATCAGGCAGCAAATCGAATTGAGAATATCCAGTTGACTCTGTTAATGTTATAAAAATTTTCATAACTATTTCAGGAAAAGCACCAACACCCTGTCCTCGACATAAACTATATAGAAATCCCCTTCGAGGTAGCGATTTGAAGGCCTTTCAAAAACCTTTGTCCATATCCCAGGAAAAATATTATCTTCAAAAATATCAGGAGGGTGATTCTCAGGCAAAGAATATCCTGATCGAGCATAATCTCCGGCTGGTAGCGCATGTGGTCAAAAAATATCAGGGAACCGGTGAGGATACAGATGATCTGATTTCTATTGGAACCATCGGACTGATCAAGGCTGTCACAACCTTTAATCCCCAGAAGGCTTCCCGGTTATCCACCTATGCTGCCAGATGTATAGAAAATGAACTGCTGATGTATTTTCGTGCTAAGAAAAAGCATTCAAAAGAAGTGTCCCTATATGAACCCATAGGAACAGATAAAGAAGGAAATGAGATTAATCTGTTAGATGTGATCGAGAGTGCACCTGTAGATATTGTAGAAGACTGCTATATCCGCGAAAATACCGACTATCTTCTACGCTCTCTGAAAAAAGTCCTGTCAGATAAGGAATATCAGGTGATCTGCTGCAGATATGGGCTCTTTGGCATGGAGGAAGAAACTCAGCGGGAAATTGCCCGAAAACTGTGTATCAGCCGCTCTTATGTCTCCAGGATCGAAAAAACTGCTCTGCAAAAGCTTCGAGGCCTTTTCCCGCAAATGCAGTAAACGCAGCCAACAAATTTAACGTTGGCTGCGTTTATTAATCACTCTGCTCTTCTTAACAGATCGTAAACCTGGATTTCGGTTCCCAGGTCGATAAACAGCTTCTGCTGTGCATGAGGCGCACTCTCCATGGAATTGCCTTCCTCATCATAAATTCCCTTCACAGTGACAGCTACATTCTGTCCGTCCGGTTTCATAATTTCAATTGTCTCACCTACAGAGAATTTATTTCTCTGAGTAATCTGCGCATAACCCCGTTCATCCACTGCCTCAGCAAATCCCAGATACGTATATTCCTTCTGATAAGTATTATTATCATAAATCTGTGTATTCTCATCCGGTTTTCCATAGAAGAATCCGGTTGTAAACTGTCTGTAGGTACAGTTGGAAATCTGTTCCTGGTACCATGGCATATTTGCCTGATATTTCTCAGGGCTCTCCATATAGTCGTCTATTGCCTTGCGGTAAGTTCTGGCAACTGTTGCGACATAGAGAGCGGTTTTCATACGGCCTTCTATCTTCAGACTGTCGATTCCGCTGTTAATGATATCGTCCATATGCTCGATCATGCAGAGATCCTTGGAATTAAAGATATAGGTTCCTCTCTCATTCTCAAATACCGGCATATATTCTCCCGGACGTTTCTCCTCAACAATGGAATATTTCCAACGGCAGGGATGGGTACAGGCTCCCTGGTTGGCATCACGTCCTGCCAGATAATTACTGAGCAGACATCTTCCGGAATAAGAAATGCACATAGCACCATGGATGAATGTTTCAATCTCCATATCCTCCGGAATATGCTCTCTGATCTCTTTAATCTCCGCAAGCGAAAGCTCTCTGGCTGTTACCACACGCTTTGCTCCCAGATTGTACCAGAAACGATATGTCTCATAGTTAGTATTGTTTGCCTGTGTACTGATATGACGTTCGATTTCCGGGCATATTTCCTTTGCATACATATAGATTCCCGGGTCTGCAATGATCAGTGCATCCGGCTTCAGTTCTTTCAGTTCTGTCAGATATTCCCTCACACCCGGCAGATCATAATTATGGGCCAGGATATTTACCGTCACATAGACTTTCACTCCATGTGCATGGGCAAAAGCGATTCCTTCCTTCATATCTTCATGGGAAAAGTTCTTGGCTTTGGCACGAAGTCCAAAGGCTTCTCCACCGATATATACTGCATCTGCTCCGAAAATAACAGCAATCTTCAACACCTCAAGACTGCTCGCCGGAACCAGCAATTCTATTTTTCTCATATTATTCACTCCTGTTTCACACTGACTGTAACTCCGTCTCCCAGAGGAATGATCGAAGTTATCAGGGATGGATTATGTTTCAGTTCATACAGATACTCACGCATCCTCTTATATATGGTTCTGTTTCTGCGCTCTACCAGGTAATGGGACTCTATGATATCACCCTCCTGAAGCACATTGTCTGAAATGAGAACACCGCCATTTTTCATAAGACGCATCACATCCGGAAGCCAGTTGATATACTGTCCCTTTGCAGCATCCATAAAGATCATGTCAAATGAATCTTCCAGTTCTTTTAATATCTGTCCTGCGTCTCCCTCCAGCAGAGTAATCTGCGCTTCCCGTCCGGCTTTCCTGAAATTCTCTTTTGCGATGGGGATTCTCTTCTCATAATTCTCGATCGTTACGATTTCAAGGTCCTCAGGACCATATTCGCACATAAGAAGTGTGGAGAAGCCAATGGCTGTCCCCACCTCCAGAATACGCTTCGGCCGGTTTACAGCCAGAAACATTTTTATAAAGCTCTGCATTTCTCTCCGGATGATCGGCACCCGTTCCCTGATGGCATACTGCTCCAATTCTTCAAGAAACGGTGTATTTCCCATATCCAGTGAATTAATATAGGTACGCATCCGCTCGTCAACTATCACGAATCACTTACCCCTTCCTGTTCATCATCACCTGCCAGAATTCCCATGATACGATTAGGTGTATATGCTGTACTTAACAGATACGTTCCGGCCTGAAGCTTTCCATGATAAGTGGACAGTCTTTCCTGAACATAAAATACCGTTGCACTCTTGACCAAACCTTTTTTCTGAAGAGTTTTGGCAATCTTGTACAAGGAAGTATCTTCCTTGATCACCACTGTAACTTCCTGTCCTTCTCCGGGACTCATGGCCTGCTGATTAAAGACATCATGTCCAAACTGATAAGAAGCCTTTCCTACCCAGAAAAGTAAAACTATCACACATATATAAAGTACGATCTTAAAAAACGTTCCTGCAACAACAACACCTGCTGCACCTGCACGTTCCCTGGTATCACTCATAAGCTATTTCCTTTCTGTATGTCAGGCGGATAAAGTCATCCGCTCAGTTATCTGCTCACAGCAGGATAACTTTTTTACAGTTTATCTGCTCACATTCCCGGGACATCTATATCAATACCTTCTCCCAGTTTTATACAGATTCTCTGCATCATTTTACACAAAGCAAGCTCCGCATCCAGATACGCATTCACTTCCGGGTGTCTGCGCAGCTTTGCGGATTCTTTTCCCATCTGCTCTACAACTTCAAACAGATTATCGGAATCACATTCATTCTGGACTTTATAATTATCTGCCCTGAATGTATCCACACGTGCCTTCAGTTCGGGCTTCTTTTTCAGGATATCACTCTGCTTCTGAAATTCCAGATATTCAGGGCTCTCCTTTATAGCCTCCAGAAGCCCTTTAATACTTTCCTCTATTGTATTTGGTTCCATTTTATGCCTCCATGATAATAGGCAGGATCATAGGACTTCTCTTGGTACGTTTCCATAAAAATTCACTGAGCGCATCCTTCACAACTGTCTTAATCTTGCCCCAGTCCGTAATATTACGTTCCAGACAGGAATCCAGTGCATTCTCTACCACTTCTCTTGCACCATCCATCAGATCCTCAGATTCCCTCACATATACGAAGCCTCTGGAAACAATGTCCGGTCCTGCAAGAATCACATTGCTGTGGCGTTCCAACGTAACCACAACGATCATAATTCCATCTTCTGCAAGATGCTGACGGTCACGAAGAACGATATTTCCTACATCTCCTACACCAAGTCCGTCTACCAGGATTGCTCCTGTGTGTACAGTGCCTGTTACTTGTGCACTCTGACTGTCAAGCTCCAGAATATTTCCGGATGCAAGGACAAAGATATTCTCTTTGGGGATTCCAAGTTCCTCAACTACATTTTTCTGTGCGGTCAGATGTCTGTATTCACCATGAACAGGGATTGCATATTTCGGTTTTACCAGAGAATAGATCAGCTTGATTTCTTCCTGGCAGGCATGTCCGGAAACATGGACATCCTGGAAAATAACCTTCGCACCCTTCATGGAAAGCTCATTGATAACCTTGGATACCGCTTTCTCATTTCCCGGAATCGGATTGGAACTGAAAATAATAGTATCATTCGGTTTGATCACTATTTTCTTATGGATGTTTGCAGCCATACGGGAAAGAGCTGCCATGGATTCACCCTGGCTTCCTGTTGTGATCAGCACTACCTGTTCATCCGGGTAATTCTTAACCTGATCGATCTCAATCAGAGTCTGATCCGGAATGCGAAGGTATCCAAGCTCTGCTGCAGTTGTGATAACATTTACCATGCTGCGGCCCTCTACTGCAACCTTGCGTCCGAAACGATAAGCTGTGTTAATGATCTGCTGTACGCGGTCTACATTGGATGCAAAAGTGGCAATAATGATTCTGTTTGTCTTATATTCATTGAAAAGATTATCAAACACATGTCCCACAGAACGTTCAGACATGGTAAATCCGGTTCTCTCTGCATTAGTACTGTCACACATCAGTGCCAGTACTCCCTTTCTTCCAATCTCTGCAAAACGCTGCAGATCAATGGCATCTCCGAATACAGGAGTATAATCTACTTTAAAGTCGCCGGTATGCACTACGATGCCTGCCGGAGAATAGATCGCAAGTGCAGATGCATCCTGGATACTATGGTTTGTCTTTATAAATTCAATTGAAAAATCACCAAGATTAATGACCTGTCCATGCCTTACTTCCTTTAACTTGGTAGTATTGGTCATATTATGCTCTTTCAGCTTATTTGCAATAAGGGCAATGGTCAGCTTCGTGGAATAAACAGGGACATTTACATCTTTGAGTACATACGGCAGTGCACCGATATGGTCCTCATGTCCATGAGTGATCACAAAGCCTTTTACTTTGGAAATATTCTCTTTTAAATAGGTGACATCCGGAATGACAAGGTCAATTCCGAGCATATCATCTTCCGGGAAAGCAAGACCGCAGTCTACCACAACAATGCTGTCTTCATATTCAAATGCTGTGATATTCATTCCAATCTGTTCCAGACCACCCAGAGGAATGATCTTTAATTTAGATGTTGGTTTCTTCGGTCTGCGGGAAGAATTCTTTATCGCAGACTTAAATGGTACCTGTATTCCGTTCTTCTCTTTATCTGCCGGAGCCTTGCGGTCCTGCATTGGTTTTCTTCCATAAGAGTTTCTGTGCTGTGGTTTATATTTATAATTCTTCGGTCTGTTGTATGGCCTCTTCTGACCATGTCCGAACTGTCCGTCATGATTTTCACGCGCTTCATTATTAAACTGGTTGTTATTTTCGTTACTCAAGTACTACACCTCCATGCTACATTTCAAGGTCTACGTCATCTAACATTTGTTCAAATACTTTAAAAACAGCCTGCATCTCATCCTCGTCCTCGACCATTTCATAGCAGGCTTCCTGACTGTCATCCTCTGACACGTCTTTAAAAATATAGGCTGTCGCCTCATCATCCAGAGAATCAGATACCAGAAGATATGCAACTCCTCCGATCCTGGTCTGCTCCTCTACATAAAACTCCGCTTCTGTTCCGTCCTCAAGCTGAAATTTAATTTTCTCCATCTTATTAATCTCCTAACAGGACAGGGAATCCAGATATCCCTGCAAAATAAAAACAGCAGCCAGCTGATCCAGATACTGCTTGCGGTTCTCTCTGCGCACACTGGCTTCCATTAAAGTACGATTGGCTTCTACTGTTGTCAGACGCTCGTCCCACATGATCACTTCAAGACCTATACGTCTCTCCAGCATTTCTTTAAATTCCAGTGATTTTTGGGCACGTTCTCCAATCGTATTGTTCATGTTCTTCGGATATCCAAGCACGATCTTCTCCACGTGATATTCCGAAACAAGTTCTTCAATACGGGCAAGTGTCTGGCGCAGGTGGTTCTCCTGTTTACGCCAGATCGTCTCTACACCCTGAGCGGTGATCCCCAGCGGATCACTGATAGCTACACCAACTGTTTTTGATCCATAATCTAATCCCAGAATCCTCATATCAGCGTTCCCAGGATTTGTTCTTAATATACTCGTTTAAAAGTTCCTCTACCAGTTCATCACGCTCTACTTTCATGATCATGCTTCTTGCGCCCTTATGGCTGGTAATATAAGTAGGATCTCCGGACATAATATATCCAACGATCTGATTGACCGGATTATATCCTTTCTCATCCATTGCTGTGTAAACGAGGTCCAGTACCTCTTTTACCTGAAGCTCCTGGTCTGGTTTTGTTCTGAAATATTGGGTATTACCCAGATTGTTCTCTGCCATTTTATTCACGTCCTTACCTGATTTATTGTCGCAAAGCCTTCTTAGTAATTCTGCTTTGCTATGTATTGCAAATTTCGTATACAATACACATATTTTCTTCTATATTTTAATATAATTTCACGTATTGTGCAACCGCAAATTTATTGATGATTATTCGTTACTGTTCACACACGTTACTGTTCACTCCGTTCTCAGTAACATAGCCAAAATTCATTCCAGATTGCCTGCGGCAATGGAATTTTGGCTTGTATGTCTCGGGATTTTGGCATATTCATGCCAAAACACCTCGCGGGATAGTGGTGTGTGAACTGTAACTATTCTACTCCCAGAACCTCACCTGTTAATGTATGTTCTTCCAGGAATTCTTCAGCTTTTACAGTAATGATGTCATTCACACTGTAGTTGTCCTGTTTTTTCACTGCTGTTTTAATATATTCCATACTGTGGCCGATATACCACTGCTCTCCGTTAATCTCTACTTCTTCCTCAAGAAGTACTTTCAGTTCACCGCCGAGCATGGATTTCTCATATTCTTTCGCATGCTGTTCATTTAAAGCAAGCATCTTGTCACTTCTGACCGCTTTCTGTGCTTCAGTGAGCTGTCCGGACATGGCTGCAGCCTTTGTTCCATGGCGGCGGGAATATTTGAAAATATGAGTTTCATAAAAATGAATGCTCTCTACGAAATTATAGGAATCCTGAAAATCTTCTTCTGTTTCCATCGGAAAACCAACGATCACATCTGTGGTAAGTGCAGGATTTCCCAGATATTTTCTCAGAAGCCCGCATTTCTCTGCATATTCTGCGCTTCTGTATCTGCGATTCATTCGCTCCAGTGTGGTATCACATCCGCTCTGCAGGGACAGATGGAAATGCGGACACATTTTCGGCAATGCGGCAATGCTCTGCACAAATTCTTCTGTGATGATTCCCGGTTCCAGGGAGCCCAGACGGATTCGTTCGATTCCTTCTACCTCATGTACTGCCCGGATCAGGGAAAGCAGTGTTTCTTTCTCTTCTGCCGGGAAATCTACACCATAAGAGCTTAAATGAATTCCTGTCAGAACGACTTCCTTGTATCCTTTTGCTGCAAGTGCATGAACCTCATCCATTACATGCGCGATCTTACGGCTTCTGACACGACCTCTTGCATAAGGAATGATACAGTAAGTACAGAATTGATTACAGCCGTCCTGAACTTTGATATATGCGCGTACATGCTCTGCTGTATGATCAATTGCCAGTTCTTCATATTCTTTTGTCTGGTTGATCTTGAGCACATGTTTCTGTTTGGTGTGCTGTTGCTCATATTCCTCGAGTACCTGAACAATATTTCCCTTCTGATTGTTTCCAAGGATCAGGTCTACAGCCTCATCTTTATCCAGTTTCCCTTCATCTGTCTGTACATAACATCCGGCTGCGATCACGATAGCATCCGGGTTCATTTTCTTTGCTTTGTGCAGCATCTGTCTGGATTTACGGTCTGCAATGTTGGTTACTGTACAGGTATTAATTAAATATACATCAGCCCCCGGTTCAAACGGTACGATCTCGTAGCCCGCTTCTTCCAGAAGCTGCTGCATGGCTTCTACTTCATAGGCGTTTACTTTACATCCTAAGTTGTGAAGTGCAACTTTTTTTCCCATTCTTTCCTCCTAATTGATTTTTCTGTTTTTATAATTCTATACCTGCATACTCATTTTCTGTAGTCTGGACTTTGTATACATGCTGACATTTCGAAAACTTATATGCTTACAGAATAGATTTTGTTTTCGCTTTAGTTATTGTTCATTTTTTACAAAACAGTCTGATATTTTAGCACTGTTCTACATTTTCACTAAATCTTTCTGGAAATTTTATCCGTTTTCACCTTGACTTTTATGGTCTCTGCCGTTAAGATGAAAACTGTAAGCTGACAGACAATCAGGTCAGCAAATAACTATTATTAAGGGAGGTTCTCATAATGAAAACAGTTAAAATTTCACTGAACTCTATCGATAAAGTGAAAGCGTTCGTTAATGAAATCAGCAAATTCGACTGCGATTTCGATTTAGTATCCGGAAGATATGTAATCGACGCAAAATCTATCATGGGTATTTTCAGCCTTGATTTATCCAAACCAATCGATTTAAACATCCACGCTGATGGCGCTGCTCTTGATACCGTTATGGCAATCGTAGGCAAATACGTTACAGAATAATTTTTTCACAGTCATTGAGGAACTGTTTACCAGTTCCTCTTTTTTTGTATACCAGAGTTTCAAGTTCAAACATAAGGAAGTAGCGTCAGCAGATTTCGAATGTTTGTAATCGATATTAATCAATCTCAATAATCTCAACAGTCTCCAGCGCTGTCTTCATGAGTTCGTCAATTTTTTCTTCCAGTTTTGTTTCAGAACGGTGGATCACGTTCAGGTTTGGTTTGGTAACCGGGTGTTTTGCCACGAAAATAGTACAACAGTCTTCGAATGGCTGAATGGATGTTTCATAGGTTCCGATTTCCCAGGATCTTTCTACGATTTCCTGTTTGTCGAATCCGATAACCGGACGGTATACAGGGAGTGTGCAGACTTCGTTTGTTGCTGCAAGGCTCTGCAGGGTCTGGCTGGCAACCTGACCGATGCTTTCTCCAGTGATCAGACCGAGACATCTGCTTTCTTTTGCGAAATGCTCTGCAATACGCATCATGTAACGACGCATAATGATAGTCAGCTCATCATGCGGACACTGGTCGTAAATATAGAGCTGGATATCTGTGAAGTTCACTACATGAAGGCGGATTGGTCCACTGTATTTTGCTACCTGTTTTGCCAGATCTACAACTTTCTGTTTTGCTCTCTCGCTGGTGTATGGCGGAGCGTGGAAATATACAGCGTCAATTTTAACGCCACGTTTTGCGATCATGTATCCTGCTACCGGGCTGTCGATGCCGCCTGAAAGAAGAAGCATGGCTTTTCCGTTTGTGCCGATCGGCATTCCGCCTGCGCCTTTGATGGTCTGGGAATATACATAGATCTTGTCTCGGATTTCTACGGAAAGAGTCAGGTCCGGTTCATGTACATCTACGCTTGCATCCGGAAACTCATCCAGGATACGACCGCCGAGTTCTGCACTAACTTCCATGGATGTGATCGGATAAGATTTCTTTGCTCTTCTTGTATATACTTTGAAACTTCCGTCGTAGTTCGGATGGCAGTTCTTCATGTAGGAAACTACGTCCTTTGCCATCTGCTCGAATCCCTGATCTTCGTAGATCACTACAGGGCAGATTCCAACAATACCGAATACATGCTGCAAGGCTTCTACAGTTTCATCATAGTCATACTGCTCCGGGCAGAATACATAGATTCTTCCCTGTTCTTTCTTTACTTCAAACTCACCTTCTACTTTGGAAAGGGCGATGTTCATCTGCTTTACAAGGGCATCTTCGAAGATGTATCTGTTCTTGCCCTTGATGGCGATTTCTGCGTATTTTATTAAAAATGCGTGGAATATCATTTGTTTCTCCTTCTCTTATTTTGCTTATAATAAATTGTTTTATATAATATTAGAATTAATATTTTTCTGGATTTAATATCTGTAATTTTCAAATAGAATTCATATAAATGCTATTAACAACCTTTTCAAATATTCCTGAGCTTATCTCAGGTTCCATTCCAAATATCACTTATAACTATTATTTGTTATCTGCGTGCATAGCGTTTCAGCATCGGCAGTACTTCATTCAGAACTTCCAGGCAGTAATCAACTTCTTCGAAAGTATTCTCCTCTGAAAAGCTGATACGTACGGTATTCTCAATCTGTGCGTTACTCATTCCCATTGCTGAAAGTGTTGCACTTGGTTTTCTCTTGTGACTGGAGCATGCGCTTCCTGCTGATACGTAAATGTTTCTGTCCTCTAAGGTATGAAGCAATACCTCGCTTCTGATTCCCAGAAAGCTGACGCTTAAGATATGCGGTGCGCCTTCTCTGACAGGCATTCCGTTGATTACTACATCGTCAATCTTAGAAAGTCCTTGTGCCATGCGTTCTTTGAGCTGGTAAAGATGCTCTACTTTCTCGTCAAAGTTCTGGTACATCATCTTCGCTGCAACACCAAGTCCTGCGATTCCCGGTACATTGTCTGTTCCGGAACGCATGCCATTCTGCTGGCCGCCGCCGAGAATCAGAGGCTGCACTTTTGCCTTGCTGTTGATGTACAGGAATCCAACTCCTTTTGGTCCATGGATCTTATGTGAGCTGACAGACAGAAGATGGATATTCCATTTCTTCGGATAAATACGATATTTGCCGAATGCCTGGATCGCATCTACATGATACAGCGCCTTCGGACACTTTTCCTGGATCATGGCACCGATTTTCTCTACAGGCATAACCGCACCGGTCTCATTATTTACCATCATTGTAGATACGAGAATGGTATCCGGCCTTAATGCTTTCTCCAATGCGTCAAGTTTTACTACTCCATGCCCGTCTACAGGAAGAATGGTCACTTCAAATCCCTGTTCCTGCAGAAAAGCTACCGGCTGGCTGACTGCAGCATGCTCTACTGCAGTTGTGATAATGTGATTACCGCTTCGTTTGTTGGCAAGCGCACCACCGATCAGAGCCAGGTTGTTTGACTCTGTTCCGCCGGAAGTAAACAGGATTTCTTTTTCTGTTACTTTCAGTATCTGTGCCAAAGTTCTGGCGGATTCTTTGACATACCCTTCTGCGTCTACACCTTTCTGATGCATGGCAGATGGGTTTCCGAAATCTTCCATCATTGTTTTTACCACGATGTCCTTTACTTCTTCAAAGCAGCGGGTCGTGGCTGAATTATCAAAATATGCTTCCATTTTTGTTCTCTCTTGTTTCTGTTATTCATTTTCCAACTGGAACATCAGAACTGAAAGAATCGCAAGTCCTGCTGTCTCAGTTCTGAGGATCCGTCTCCCAAGTGTAATCGCATGGGCACCTGCTTCCAGTGCCTTTGCTACCTCTTCTTCCTCGAATCCACCCTCCGGTCCGATAAAGATACCGACAGACTGTCCAGGCTTAATCTCGCTGAGGATTTCTCTGGTTTCTTTCATTCCTTTGGCAAGTTCGTACGGGATCAGTTTTACATCTAACTGTTTCGCAAATTCCAGTGCCTGTTTGTAGGTCATTACTTCATGGATCTCCGGGATCAGCATTCGCTTGGACTGCTTTGCTGCACTCTCTGCGATCTGCTGCCAGCGAACCACCTTCTTTGCTGCCTTCTTAACATCCAGTTTCACCACACATCGCTTTGTCTCTACCGGGATTATAGAAAAAGCTCCCAACTCTACTGCTTTCTGGATGATCAGTTCCATCTTGTCTGCTTTCGGCAGTCCCTGGAAAAGATAAATTTTATTTGGCAGCTCATATTCCGGCTCCTGTACATAGAGGATATGCAACAGAACCTCATCCTCTCCCAGTTCTTCAATCTGGCAGTGGTATTCTTTATCTCCTCCGTCACTGATCCACACATCCTCCCCACATTTCATGCGGAGAACGTTTTTAATATGATTTACATCCGTCCCATTGATGTGGATACGGTGTGCCTCTTCCTCAATCTGATAAGGCTCCACAAAAAAACGCTGCATAGGATCAGTCCTTTCTTGCTGTTACGGAAACCCACTCGCCCTGATGTGTCACTTCTACGACCGTCAGGCCTGCTGCTTTTACTGCCTCCACTACAACTTCTTCTTTCACATCAAGAATACCGGAAGTAATGTAGTAAGCGCCTTTTTTCATCTGGTTTACAATTACCGGTGTCAGAGGGATCAGAACATCTGCAAGGATATTTGCTGTTACGATATCATATTTTTCATATCCTGCCTGATCCTGAATCGCTTTATCGTCAATGATGTTTCCGATCACCATATCGAAAGTTTCATCCACGATCTGGTTTGCTTCTTTATTCTCTGCAACTGCAGGAACTGCACATGGATCAAGGTCTGTTCCCAGTACATGTTTCGCACCAAGTTTCAGGGCAACGATACCAAGGATACCGCTTCCGGTTCCTACGTCAAGCATCTCTGTATCCGGTGTTACATATTTCTTTAACTGGCGAATCACAAGCTGAGTAGTCTCATGCATACCTGTACCGAAGGCTGTACCCGGATCAATGTGGAGGATCATCTTGTCTTTATCCTCTGCTTTTACTTCTTCCCATGACGGTACGATAAGGATATCATCTACATAGAACTGGTGGAAATACTGTTTCCAGTTATTAATCCAGTCCTTGTCCTCTGTCTGAGATTCTTCAATGGTAGATTCCCCGATGTCCATAAAATTCTTCAGGTCATCTAATGCTTCACGAACATCTTTCAGGATTGCTTCTTTGTCTGCATCTTCTTCCAGATAAAAATTCAGATAGGCAACGCCGTCATCTGCAGGTCCTTCCGGCATAATATCTACAAACATCTGAGCCTTATCCTCCTCAGTCAGAGGCTGTTTGTCCTGAATTTCCACGCCTTCAATGCCGACTTCTGCAAGTGTGCTGATAACGATATCTTCTGCTTCTGTTTTCGTTTTTACTGTAAAACGGTTCCACTTCATGTAATTGTCTCCATTTCTTTATGTTATATAATTAACTATTATCATCCAAAAATATGTCTGACCCATTCTCTGTTACTCTGCAGCTATTCCCATAATGCAGCATCTCACCACATCCAGTCAATTCTTATTTACCCACCGACTGCATGCTTCACTTATTTTTTCAAAAAAATGTCTGAATATCTCGTGGCGGTTTCCTTTGCTGTAAAATCTCCACGCCAATTCTACCAGTGCAACTCCGGCAATGGCATCCACCAGATAATGCTGTTTAAGCACCTGGGTAGAAATGATGATCAGTATTGCAAAAATCAGTGAAAAATGCTGATACCATTTTGGAATATTCTCTGATTTACTGACTCCGCGCCAGCTCAGCCAGCTTACATAACAATGGATTGACGGAAATAAGTTAGACGGACTGTTTCCACCATCCATGAGATAAACAAACTTAAGCATCTGCTGGGACCATGTAGTTCCTGCAATCTCAGGTCTGACATTGGTAGTTGGCAAAACCAGAAAAATAATAAAACATGTAATATGAACAGTCAGATCAGTTGCCACAAACCGATAAAATCCATCTTTTCCTCTCTGTGCAGCCAGAATATAATTCACTGCCCAAAAAGGAAATGCCAGAATATAAATCCAGATAAACTGTGATATTAACGGCACTGCCCTGTCCAGTGACATGGTAAAATCAAAATGATATCTGTCTGCTGTCAGTACTCCGCTTCCCCAGTAAATAAGACAGTTTAATACAAAAATACTTATCAGCGGCAAAATTGCCCATACAGGGAGATACTTCTCCCGAAAAGCTGCGATCTTCTCTGTTTTTGTCAAATATCTCTCCATTTCTCAGGAAACTTTTATTCCTGTCTGTTCATCTGATTTTTACCGTTACTCTTCAATATACACGACTATACAAAAAAAGAAAAGAGGGTAAACCTCTTTTCTTTAATTTTCTTTTATAATTAATCCTCAAAAGTCTCTTTTAATTTATCCATGAAACTCTTTTTCTTCTTTTCCGGTTTTTCAAAATCATCAGAATCTTTTGATTTCGGACGGTTACCACACGCCTCATCGAATTTGCGCAGTGCTTCTTTTGCTTCTTCGTTGAGGTTTGTAGGAACCTGCACAACGAAAGTCACATAATGATCGCCACGTACATTCTTATTTCTCAGAGACGGTACACCTTTTCCCTTCAGACGGATCCTTGTGTCTGTCTGAGTTCCGGGTTTCACTTCATATTCAACCTCTCCATCCACTGTGTTGATACGTACAGTACCGCCCAGTGCTGCCTGCGCGTATGTAAGAGGCGCAGTAGAGAAGATATTCATATCCTGTCTCTGGAAGATCGGATGACGTGCAACATTTACTTCTACAAGCAGATCGCCTCTCGGACCTCCGTTTGTACCCGGTTCACCCTTCTCACGGATGCGGATGCTCTGACCATTGTCAATACCTGCAGGTACAGATACCTGAATCTTCTTTCTTGAAGATGTATATCCGGTTCCGCGGCAGGAAGTACATTTATCCTTGATGATCTTACCTGATCCATGACAATCCGGACAAGTCTGTACATTACGCACCATTCCAAACATGGACTGCTGTGTATAAACAACCTGACCTTCTCCATGACATTTCGGACAGGTTACCGGTGAAGTACCCGGCTTCGCACCTGTTCCATGACAGGTGGTACACTCGTCTTTCAGTACGATCTCCAGTTCCTTCTCACAGCCAAAGACAGCTTCTTCAAAAGTAATATTTACGCGTGCGCGGAGATTAGCTCCCTTCATCGGACCATTATTGGCACGTCTGCTTCTGCCGCCGCCAAATAAATCGCCGAAAATATCGCCGAAGATATCACCCATATCAGCACCGTTAAAATCAAAACCTC